>JADMIO012791377.1_pt1 | contig 32432 bp, 26 predicted proteins | sample 8958161 | NCBI WGS metagenome assembly JADMIO01 (sample SAMN16585339, study PRJNA669376) | soil metagenome | isolation source: Crop rotation soil | place: USA: Cullars Rotation, Alabama | collected 2011
CTTTCCCGGAGCTTGAAGACAAGTTCCCGCGCATGCACATCACCTTCCTTAAAGATTCCGCGTTTGCGCGTTTGCTCAACCGCATGCCGCTGTTCGGTCCCTTTTATCGCACCAGCGTGCAGCGGCGTGCCGCCAAGCTCGCCATGCGCATCGCCGGCCACGACGGGCGCACGGTCATTCATTACACCGCGCCGATCTCGCCGTCGCTGCCGATTTTCCGCACGCCCGACATCGCGGTTATCGTCGGGCCGATCAACGGCAAGCTGCATTACCCGCCCGCGTTCCGTCGGCGCGAAACGTTCCGGGAAAAATTCAGCCGCTGGATGCATCCGACCACTCAACGCATCCAGCGAGCGTTTTTCAAAGGCAGGCAAGACGCCGACGCCCTTCTCGTCGCCGGCGGGCAGCGCACGTACGAATCGCTCCTGCTCGCGGGCGCGAAGCGCTGGCAGCTCGTCGATTCCGTCCAGCGCGGCGTCCGTCGCGAATTGCTCGACATCCCCCGCATCACCCACGAAGGCAAGAACCTCAAGTTCGTCCACGCCGGCCATCTCGTCCCCGCCAAGAGCGCCGATCTCGCGATCAAGGCGCTGGCGCGCACGCGCAACCCCATCGAGCTCCAGGTCATCGGCGACGGTCCCGAGCGCGAAAAGCTCGAACGCCTCGCCCGCAAGCTCTTCGTCAGCGAGCGCATCACCTTCAGCCCGTGGATCAACGATTCGACCACGCTCATCGAAACCATGCGCAGTGCCCGCGGCTTCGTCTTCCCCGCACTGGCCGAGCCCGCCGGCGTCGCCATCCAGGAAGCCATGGCCGTCGGCCTGCCCGTCATCTGCGTCGACTGGGGCGGCCCTTCTCTCCTGGTCGACACGCGCAGCGGCTACCCGATCAAACCCGTCGACGAAGAATTCGTCGTCAATGAAATCGCCCGCGCCATGGACGAGCTGTGCGAAAACCCCGACCGCGCCGAGCAGATGTCCAAGGCCGCCCGCGAGCTCGCCTCCACCAAGGATTTCTTCTGGCCGGACATCGTCACGCGCTGGATCGAGCTCTACAAAAATGTCACCGGCGCCCACGCCGACCGCGTCATCGTCGCCCGCCCCAAGGCGCAAGTGAAAATAGCCATCGAATCCATCGGCGACCGCCCCGCCACCGCCGGGCTGCTCTCCGAGGAGTTCGACGCCATGGAACACCCCTCCATCCACATCGAGCAGTAGGCGGAATGCCTCTCAAGGATCAGAGGGATTAAGATTAGGATTAAGATTAAGATTAGGAGGCGCACAAACATGTTGCGCGCCTCCTAATCTTAATCCTAATCCTAATCTTAATCCCCTCTTCTCCTCGCTCCCCTTCAAATTCCCCCCTCATCCAACCGATACTAAACCATGCTCCTCACCTACGAGCTCACCCTCACCGACTTCAAAGAAGCCCAGATCAACCACGCCAGCGCCCCCAACCCCCGCCGCCCCGGCCGATGGCTTCTTTACGTCGTCGCGTTCGTCATGGTCTATCTTCTCACCGCGTTCGTCGTCCCCAGCATGATCTCCAACGCAACCGCCCAATCCCAAGGGTCATCGCGCATTCAATCCACCGCCCTCTGGCTGCACTTTTTTCTCCCGTTCATCATCGTCGGCGTCATGATCTTCGTCATCGCCGGAGTCAGCGTGGCGCGCAACCGCGGCCGAATCGGCGCCGCCTCCCGCCCGCGGGGCCCGATGGCGTGGGCGGTCCTCGCGGTCCTCGCCGGCCTGCTCTTCGCCACCGCCCAATTCATGCCCTCCGGCTTCGCCTCCTCTCCGTCGCCCGCCTTCAATTGGCCCGCCCTTCTATTGCCCCACATTGGGTGGGCCGCTCTCATGCTCTTCCTCACCTTCTTCATCATCCGCTCCCAAATCGCCGGCATCGCGCGCAGCTGGGAGCGCCAAACCCACATCCACGGCGCCCAGACCGCCGACATCACCGCCGCCACCATCACCATCACCGGCGCCACCACGACGCACATCTACAAGTGGTCCGCCTTCCCCCGTCACCTGGAAACCCCCAACACCTTCCTGCTCTACCTCAGCGAAGCCGCCTTCCAAATCCTCCCCAAGCGCGCGTTCTCCAACGCCGAAGAATTAAACGCCTTCCGCAACATGGCCAGGAACCTCATCGGAAAGACCAACAGCGCCTTCGAAGTTCTTGCCCCTCCCGCTGGAGGACCCCGCTCCGTCGGGGCCGCCGATGCGCAGCGATGATTCGTTCCAGCTGCTTCGCCCTCAATTCGATAAGAATCTCGTAAGAAAACCGCTCTGTCAGCATTCGCCGGAAGTCTCGATAATAAAGTGGATATCGCTCCGGCGATTCTTCCAATCGCATCATCGCATCGGCCACTGCAAGTAGAAACTCGTCCCCCAGTCCCTGGCGCGCTTCTTCGTACCACCCCGAGCCTCGCGAAGATCCGCGGCGGCCTGCGAACGTATGGTCACGCGCCAGTTCAAAGGAGTTAAGCGGCCAGCGATTTGCTGATGGATTGGATAACTTCTCGCCACGGCCTGCCCACGTCCCCGTCGCGCGCAAACGCCGCCATTGCCTCATCGAGAATCTTCTTCTCCTCTGGACCTGGCCCAACACCAGAGAGCAAGTCCTGCTCCTGCAACTCGCACAACCGCTGATACACCTGCCGCCGCTCTTCCGGCTTAAGCTTCGGCAGTTCTGCTAGAATCTCCGCTTTGCTCATAACACCTCCAAGCTACAGTATGCGACCCTCCCTGCGTGTATAATTTTCGGTACAAGTGAAGGATTAAACCCCGCGCGACGTCAGCCGTCACCCCCTTGCCCACTCCCACCCTCCAAACCCTTCGCCTCCTCCTTCGCCCCTTCGACCGCGCCGATGCCGCCGACGTCTTCGCCTACGCCTCCAACCCAAACGTCGCGCGCTTCACCACCTGGAACCCCCATCGCACCATCTCCGACAGCCACGTCTTCTGCCCGGGGCGTCCTCGCCAGGGGCTTGGAGCATTTTCCCACATCACCACGGTCGTCTCATGCGCTCTGGCCGAAAACACCGCCTCCCAACGCGTCATGGAAAATTGCGGCCTGAAATTCGACCACACTCAATTTTACCGCTGGTCAAAATGCACCGAGTTTGTGAAGCAACGATATTACCAAATGGTCCGCGGTGACGGCGCTGCGGGATAACCGCCGTTGAAATGGACCTGCGCCGCGTTAAGCGTTTAGAATCCCCCATCGCATGCGCGCTCGTACCCGCCGCAAATTGCTTGGAATCTCGATCGTCACCGGGGCGCTGGCTTTCGTGCTCGTGTGGATTCCATTCAACGATGACTGGTTCGTTGTCCTTAAGGCATCTTTGTTCGCGGCGGCGTTTGCCTCTGCTGTGGTGTGGATCTTTTCGAATTCAACCTCACCTTACCGAGCACCCGACATTCTTTCCGAAAAACTTGGAGGTGGGACCCGGTTTGACGCGAACGGCCTCACGATCGCGCCGAACTTTTCAATCGACGAGGGCCTGTGCTGGATCGACGTGTTTTACCAGAACCGGTACACAAGCCCCTGTCGTGCATACGTGTTCATCGTGCCCATGGAAGGGGTCTCGCGAAATAATCAACAGCCGCACGAAGTGCCGCCCGTCACCGCGGAGATCGAGTGCGGAGGTGGCGAGGTCGGCGTGATCAGCCAGCCGCTTCCGGTTGCTCCGAAGTGGCAGGGGAAGATCATGATTTTTGATGTCTACGCGGTGGCGAGTTTTTCCGATTCTCAACGAGAGGAGATTCGTCGCCAGGACGGATTCGAAATCGGGGGACCCAATGACGATACTGCGGCGCTCTTGGCGATGGCCGCACTGCTACCTCTGGGAATCCTTTACCCTGCGGGAAGTAGCGGAGGCGGCGGGAAGATGGAGCTGCGCCTGCCGGAAAACGTACTCGATACGACTCCGCCGGCTATCGGTCCACGAAGCACGATTCTGTGGGAAATGCAACTGCCAACCGGCGGGTTTCCAGTGTTGACTTAGACGTGCTGAAGCAGGGGGTGAACGGATTGCAATAGACCCGCCGGCATCGCGCGATCTCTGGTAGAATACAAGTGAACCGTTTTACTTCTGACGGGGAAATCCCTCATGCAAAGCCAACCACTCGCCATTGGACTGCCCGGTCCGTTCGAACTCATCATCCTTCTCGTCATCCTCGGCATCGGCCTTACCTTCGTCTTCCTCCTCTTCCGATTCCTCTGGCGCGCCGGCAGCATCAAACCCAATAGCGACACTTCTCCGCCGCCGCGTTCCGAGCGATAATTGTTCGCGAGATTCTCCATGCCCGATCCCCGCCCACCCTACTGGTTCCCCGCCAAACGCTACGGCTGGGGCTGGGGCCTCCCCGCTACCTGGCAAGGCTGGGTCGTATTCCTTGCCTACCTCGTCCTCGTCTGCACCCTCAGCGCCCCCATCGCCCTTTACAGCATGCCCCTTTTCTTCATCTTCCTCGCCGTCCTGACCACAGTGCTCATCACCATCTGCTACGCCAAAGGCGAGCCCCCGCACTGGCGCTGGGGAAAGTGAGCTTGGCGGATTCAAATTGTGGAGCTTCTCGCCGCGCGCCTCACGCTCGACAATCCGTGAATATAGGCGTATGACTGACGCGTCCCACCGGGAGGTCGCATGCGGCTCCGAGCGTTCTGGATTGCTCTTGTGCTCGTTGGGGTTGGAGGCGGGGGTCCGGTTCGCGGCGTCGAGCAGGCGGGACCGCCAATTGTGTATCGCTGGGTGGTGGGGACGAAGCTGACTTACGTGAGCGCGCCAGGCTTGGAAGCGAAGGCCACCGGGACCTGGGACATTTATGTTGTGGCGGCGAATGCGGACGGGTCGGCGCGACTGATCGTGCGGTACGCGCCGGTCGATGGGCACGTCGTGAAGGTACAGCAGGTGACGCCGCCGAAGTCGGTTTACATTGATGTGTTTCCGGACGGGCGGATTGTGTGGAATCGATCGATTGGGTTTTACTGCGACCCGACGACGTTGTTGCCGCGACTGCCGCCGGATACGAAGGCGCTCGCCTGGGAGCGGGAGACGTACGAGCGCGATTCAGTGGTGCGTTATGCAAAGCGGCCGGCGCCGGTCGAGGGGGAGATTCGATTTGACGGAATGAGCGCGTTGGCGACGGAGCGGGCGCTAGGCACGGGGACGACGGTGTCGTATCGATTCGATCGAGACAAGGGGTGCGTGTCGCGCCTGGAGGTTTACGAAAACGGCCTGGGAGAAGAACCGGCGTCGCTGAAAGATGTGATCACGCTAACGACCAGCCAGACCATGCCGGCGGCGGAGGCGGCGCGGCTGGCGGCGGAGTACGCCGATCTGCGCGCGGCACACACGGCGTTTTACGCGAAACTCGATACGATCCACGCGCAGCCGGATGGGGAGACGGAGATCTTCGGTCAAGCCAAAGCGGCGCTGGACGCGGCAGCCGCGAAGGCGACGCTCGACATCGTGCGCGAGGAGTATGAGTTGAAGCGCATCAACGGGGCCCAGTACGCCGCGGATACCGCCATTGAAGGGCGGAGCCGGGCGAAGGTGATCGGCAAACCCGCTAAGGATTTCATCGCGAAGGATCTGGATGGCAGGACGTATCGCCTGTCGCAGCTACGCGGGAAAATGGTGGTAATCCTCGTTGGGGAAAGCCCGTGGACGCATCGCACCGTGCCGATCGTGAAGCAGGCGTATGCGCTGGCGGCGAATCACAACGTCCAGTTTTTCTGGTCGGGATCCAACGATCCCGCCGACGCGGCAGAGCTCGCGCGACGGCTGGGCGTGCCATGCCCGGTTCTGGTGACGCCGCTGGACGTCCTGGCCTATGGCGCGTCGCGCGATCCCTCGATCGTGATGATCGCGCCGGACGGGAAGTTGCAAGAGATTTTCTGCGGGTACTCGTCCGGGCTCATCAATGAGTTTCTCACGCGCATCGAGCAATTCGTCAGCCGAGTGATTTGAAGCGCGTTGAATCCATCGGCGCGGGGGCCGATGATTTGCGCCTTATGAATCCGCTGAACCTTTTACACGAGGTGTGCTCGCTGCCGACGGCGCCGTTCGCGGAGCAGTTCGTCGTGCGGTACGTGGAGCGGTTTGTGAAGGCGCGGCGGGGGCTGCGGCTGTCGCGCGATCGGTTTGGCAATTTGCTGATCGAGGCGAAGAGGCGCGGCGGCGGCGGCGGGCCGCGATGGATCTTCACCGCGCACATGGATCATCCGGGATTCATTGCCCGGCGGATGATCGACGATCGGACGCTGGAGGCCGATTTTCGGGGGTGGGTGCTGATCGATTACGTGAAGCAGACGAAGATGCGGTTTTTCACGGATCGCGGAGAGGTCGCGGGGACGGTCATCGAGGCCCGGCCGGACCCGGCGGAGAAACGCGCCGTTCCGTATCGGGTGACGGTGCGCGTGAACGGGCCGGTGGAGAAGGGATCGCCGGGCATGTTTGACCAGGGGGAGGCGAGGGTGCGCGGGGGAAAATTGTATTCGCGGGGGATCGACGATCTGGGCGGACTCGCCGCGTGCCTGGCGCTATTGGACGAGTTATCGAAGCGGCCGGCAAAGGCGAACGTCGGCGTTCTCCTCACGCGCGCCGAAGAGGAAGGATTCATCGGCGCCATGGCGGCGGTGCTGCATCCGCAGCTTTTGCGTAAGAGCGATCGGCTGATCGCGATCGAAACCAGCGCGATGCAGCCGTACGCGCCCCAAGGAGACGGGGTGATCGTCCGGATCGGCGATCGCACGAGCGTGTTCAACTCCGACCTGTCGTACTTCATCTCGCACCAGGCGGGGAAACTGGTGAAGCGGGACAAGACGTTTGAGGTTCAGCGGGCGCTGATGCCCGGGGGGACGTGCGAGGCAACGGTGTACGATATTTATGGATACACGGCCGCGGCGATTTGCGTGGCGCTGGGGAATTATCACAACATGGATCCGGTGAAGAAGCGCATCGGGCCGGAATACATCGATTTGAGGGATTGGAAGAATATGGTGAAGTTGTTTGTGGAGATTGCCCGCAGGGGGCATGAGTATGAGCCGGGACATAAGCTGCTGAAGGCGCGGGTGGAGAAACGATTTAAGAAGCTGCAGCGCTATTTGTAAAACGGGCGGCAGAACCCGTGGTCAGAGCAACCGCGCCACGGGCGAGACGCCCGCGCTACGTTTGACACCGGCGCCCGGTGTCACGCGGGGTCGTAGCCTTGGCCGCCCCAGGGGTGGCATCTGGCGATTCGTTTGAGGGCGCGCCAGGAGCCGCGGAGTGCGCCGTGTTTCGTGATCGCGTCGATTGCGTACTGGCTGCACGTGGGGTGGAAGCGGCAGTGGCCGCCCATGAATTGGCCGAGCGTGGCCCGGTAGAGCAGGACGAGATGGATCAGCAGCCAGCGCATGATCGGCGTCAGTAGAGGGCGGGGTAATTGGCAACGGGCCAATTGGTTTCGCGCTCGATCTCGAGCAGGCGATTGTACTTGGCAAGCCGCTCGCCCTGGGTGATCGAACCCACCTTGATCATATCGCCCCACGCGACGGCGAGGTCTGCCAGCCAGTTGTCCTCGGTTTCGCCGCTGCGGGCGCTGACGACGATGGGCCAGGAATTTTGCCTGGCGATGCGCCACGCCTGTGCGGCTTCGGTGAGGGCGCCGATCTGGTTTACCTTCAGGAGCAACGCCATCGCGCTGCCGGTACGGATGGCGCGAGCGATGCGTGCCGGGTTGGTGCAGAGCAGATCGTCGCCGATGGTGACGGCGCCGGCGCCGACGAGCAGGCCAGAGGTGAGATCGGGCCAGTGAGGCCAATCGTTTTCGGCCAGGCCGTCTTCGACGGTGTAAAGACGGTAGTCGCGGGCCCAAGCGACGACGCGGTCGATCATTTGCGGGCTGGTCAGGCGCTTGCCGCCGATTTCATATCGGCCGCGGCGGTAAAAATGAGAGGCCGCGACGTCGAGCGAGAGGGACAGGTCTTCTTCCAGACGCAGGCCGGCGTGGTTGATGGCGCTGATGGCGTCGTCGAGCAGTTCTTCGGCGCAGCGCGCGGGAGGGGCGAGGCCGCCTTCATCGGCGCGGAGAAGACGCATGCCGTATTTTTTTGCGCAAAGCGTGGCGGCGGCGTAGTAGACGGCGTGCGCCACGGCCAGAGCGCCGCGGATCGTGCGGGCGTGCGGAACCATCAGGACATCCTGGATTTCGACCTGGCCGCCGGCGTGTTTGCCACCGCTGAAGAGGTTAATGGTGAGGCGGGGAAGCGTGGCGGGCTTTCGCCCAACCAATTCGCCGAAATAGTTGTACAACGGCGTGCGCCGGCGAGCGGCGGAGGCGCGCGCGAAGGCGAGCGAGCAGGCGAGGATGGCATTGGCGCCGAGGCGGGATTTGTTGCGCGTGCCATCGAGTTGGATGACCCGCTGATCGAAATCAGCCTGCGAGTCGAAGCGTTTTCCGCGGACCGCGCGGGCGATGGTGGTATTGATGTTTTGAACTGCCTTCAGACAGCCCAGGCCGCCAAAGCGGCTGCGGTCACCGTCGCGAAGTTCGCGCGCCTCGGCCGATCCGGTGGACGCGCCCGACGGTACGGAGGCAAGAACGCGCGGGCCGCCGCGGAGCTGGCAGTAGGCGCCGACCGTCGGTCGGCCGCGACTGTCGAGCAGCTCGATGGCGGAGAGGTGTTCAATCGCCGGCACGATCGTGTCGCTCCAGTTGTTCGAAGAATCGCTGCATCATCGTTTGAATCGAGGCCGGCGGCGAGGCGGACGTCATCATCGAAACGACAGCGTCGCATTGGCGCGTCCGCTGGGCATCCGTGAGATACTCCAACGTCGAGCGCCCCGCCACCCGCGCCAGCAGGCAACCCAGCGCCTGGCGCACGCACCGAACTTCGAGTCCCGGACTCCACCGCCCTTGCTCCAGGGCGGCGATGTAAAACTCGCAAAAGCGCCAGGCGGCCTGCGCGAAACCCTGACGATGGCCGCGGAGGTGATGCGCTTTGCTGAGCAGGTGCGCCAAGGCGAAACCGACGTCGAACGAAGGATCGCCCCAGTGAATCACTTCGTGATCCAGCAGGACGAGCCCGCCGTTGTGAATAAGGATGTTTTTGGGACTGTAGTCGCCGTGGACGAGGCACTCGCGGTGCCCGCGCGTTTCGTCGATGAGGGATTGGAGGAACCGGGCGGCGCCGGGGACCTGCACAGCGGCGAAACGGTAATACGGCTCGAGTCGCAGCGATTCAAAGAACGAGCGGTCCTCGAAAACCTCGCTCAACGGCTCGGCGGATTCAGCGGAGCGCCGATGGATCGTTCCGAGCAGCGCCCCGAATTGCTCGACGTGGTCGAAATCAATCCGGCCTTTCATCAGCGCGTCTTTCCAGTTCTCGTGCGGCAGCGGAACCGCCTCCATTGCCAGCAGGTGATTGTCGATGTCCTCGAAAACCAGCGGTGTGATCGTTCCCGCCGGCGCGAGCGTCGCCAGATGACGCATGCCCAGGGCTTCGCGCGCGATCCGCTGGGGATCGCTGTACCAATCAACTTTGGTTCGCAATTTCGCCAGAGCCTGCTTGATGACCCAGCGCTGCCCGTTTGGTCGCTCCACGAGGACGGTGCGGTTGGAGACGCCGCCGGTGAGAACGGTGATTTTGGCTGACTCATCGCTCGAGATTCGGGAGGTTGCGCGCAGATAGGCGAGAAGCTGCGTCGGGTCCTCGATGTCCAATGACGTCGTGGCGGGAACGGGGGCGGGCCCAAGACCCGCCTCTGCAGGAACCGTGCGCTTTTGCCACGTCGCATGCAACTTGATCAGCAGTCCGGACATGAGCTTCTGATATTCGCTGAGCATCAGCGGCTCGTGTGGCCGCACGACAACGATGAAGTCATACCCGCGCGGGAGATCGTATTGCAAAAGCCGGAACGCTTCGCGGACGAAGCGTTTGATCCGATTGCGTCGCGGAGCAATACCAACCTTTCGCGAGACGCTGATACCGAGGCGCGGATGGCCGAGATCGTTGGGAATCGCGTAGACGGTCAGCGGCCCGCGCGACTCGCGCACCTTGGCCGCGTACACGGCGTCGAACTGCTTCTCGTGCTGAAGCCGATGCGAGCGGGGATAGGTGTAGGCGCGAGACAAGTCCGTCCCGACGTTAGTGAATGCCCTTGTCGGCCAGCCAGCGCTCCGCGTCGAGGGCGGCCTTGCAGCCCATTCCCGCGGCGGTGATCGCCTGCTTGTACACCGGATCGGCAACATCCCCGGCGGCGAAGACGCCTTCGACGCTCGTCGTCGTGCGAAACGGATCTTTCAGGACGATGAATCCCTTGGAGTCGACCTCGATTTGCCCGTTTAGAAATTTCGTGTTCGGCGTATGCCCGATCGCGACGAACATTCCCGGCGCTTCGATGTGACTCACTTCGCTCGTGTGCAGATTCTTCACGCGAACGGCATGCATGCCCTTCTCCTCGTCACCGATCACTTCCTCGACGACGCTGTTCCAGACCGGCTTGACCTTGGGATTTTTCAGCAGGCGTTCCGCCATGATCGGGCTGGCGCGCATCGTGTCGCGACGATGGACCAGGTAAACCTGCGAGGCGAATTTCGTGAGGTAGTTGCCTTCCTCGGCCGCGCTATCGCCGCCGCCGACGACCACCAGCGGCTTGTTTCGAAATCGCGGCAACGCGCCGTCGCAAACGGCGCAGGCGGAGACACCGCGGTTCTTGAATTTCTCTTCCGAGGCCAGCCCCAGGTAGTTGGCGCTGGCGCCCGTCGAGATAACCACGGCGTGCGATTCGATCGTCGCGCCGGCCGAGTCCTTCATCACGAACGGCCGCACCTTCAAATTCACGTCGGCGATGTCTTCGGTCACGATCCTCGTGCCGTAGCGCTCGGCCTGTTCGCGCATCCGCACCATGAGATCGGGCCCGAGCACGCCTTCCGGAAATCCGGGGAAATTCTCCACCTCCGTCGTGAGATTCAGCTGTCCCAGCGGCAGCGTCCCCTTAAGGCGATTGTCCTCGGAGATGGCCCCTTCGTAGACGACCGGAGAGAGGTTGGCGCGGGCCGCGTAAATCGCGCACGTCCACGCCGCCGGACCGGAACCGATGATGACTAGTTTTTCGGGCATGTCTGGGGAATTCTAGGCATGTGCCCGGAAATTTCACCCATGGCGGCCCGTGCGGCATTCAGACGCTGGTGGACGCGGGGAACCCCAAACGCATCATTTCGGCGCCAGCGCGATGTCGGTGAGTTCAATCCACTTGTAAGGGCGGCTCTGGAGGGTGATGCCGTCGATCTTCGCCGGAGCAACATTATCGACGACCCACGTCCAGGAGTTGGTGGATCGGCCGCGAACCACCGCGGAGTAGTCGTGGCCTTCGGATGTCACAACCAGACGCGTCTGATCGTCGATCGGACCCGCGAGCATCGTGATCGAGCTCCCCTTCTTCTCCGGCACGGCGGGTTTGAATTCAACGCTTTGACCATCGGGGAGTTTCACGCTCGCGCCTTCACCGGGCGTCGCGTCAATAGCAAGCGTTTTCCACTCGCCAACGCCCCACCCGCTCCGGACGGTGAGCTTCTTCGTGCCAACGGGAACCTGCGCGGCCAGCATGCCGGCGGTCACGACATTGTCGAGCGAATTGAGCGACCAGCCGATGCTGCTGCCGGCAGGGACGATCTTCATCGCCACCTTCTGGTCCGGATCGCGATAGACCGGTCCTTCGAGGCGGACGAGGAAGCGATACGAGTTGGGGCGGCCGATCTTGACGTTGACCAATGCGGCCAGCGGAGGCGCCTTGGTCGGCGTACCGTCGGGGGACCACCAGTCGTTCGGCCGGGCTTCGGAGGAGACGGCGGCGATTTCGAAGGTGACGCCGTCTTCAGTGACGCGCGCTGCGCCTGCAGTGGGCGCGGTGGTCGGCGGCGCGGCCGCCTGGGGTGAGCCGGTCCTCGCGGTGACGGCGATGGCGGAGCCGAGCAGCAGAACAGCGACGGTTGCGGCAGCGACCAGTGTTTTGGTGGCGGCGGTCATGAAGACTCCTTTGCTGAGCAGCACAGCAATCGAGGAAGGTTGAGCGCTGACGGACGACGCGACGAGCGACGGCGGCGCGGATTCGGTTGCGCGAGCGATGAGGATGCCCTCCAAGGCCGCGGCAGGGACCGCGACGCCCCGGGCGCGGAAGAATCGCGCCATGCGGTCGACCGCGCGGCCGACGCGCTTGCGCGCGGCCTCTTCGCTCGTACCGAGACGCGCGGCGATGTCGCTGAAGCTGCGATTCTCCAGGAAACGCAGCACGACAGCATTGCGATCGTCGCGGCGAAGGGCGAGCATCGCCTGATCGAGCATCGGGCGAAGCTGCGGCCAGAGGGTGTCCGTTTCCGAAGCGTCCTGAAGAAGTGCGGTGCGCATTTCGGCGGCCTTTCGTTCGTGAATCTTTCGCCGCGCGTCCATCCGCCGCGCGTTGTTGCAGACGAATCGAGTCGCGCTGATCAGCCACGCGCCGAGCACAATCGATGGCGGAAGTGATTTGGCTTTACGCGCCAGGAGAATGAAAACAGCCTGCGTGGCATCCTCCGCGAGATCGCCGGCGCTTCCCAGTTGGCGCCTCGCTGAGGAATAAACCAGGTCGACGTGCAATTGCACGAGCCGCGCGAACGCTTCGTCCGAGCCGGTCGCGCGGTATTCCTCAAACCAGTTTCGCGAGTCGATCGTGGGAGTTTCGCCCGGCTGCATCGCCCCATTCTGTGCGCCAGGGGCCGAACCGGACAATAATTTTCGGTCCGGATTTATTTCGCGGACGCTTCCGCCTGCGGGGACGCCGGCTTGGGTTGGACGGTGATGTTCTTGAATTCCATCCATTCGTTGAACGGGCGCGTCTGAAGTTCCAGCCGCTGCACGTCGCTTATCTGGACGTTTGGAATCACGTAATTCGAGGTGTTGACGCCGTTATTCCCGTTGGATCCGCGGGAGTCGGCCGGCACTTGCTTGCCGTTCACGATCGCCACGACGCGCGAATCAGCGTTGGTGTTTCCGCGGCGGACGGTCTTGAACGCAACGTCCGCCCCAACCTGCTCCAGCGCCGTGAAGACGACGCGCTCGCCGGGCGCTTTGGCGGTCACTTCCGACGCCGGCGTCTCGGATTGGACCAGCGTCTTCCATTGGCCTCCGGCGCACCCGACTTTGAAGCTGAACGCCGACGTGCCCGGCTTGAGCTGGCTGTAGATGACGTACTGGCGCTTGCCCGGCCCCATCGGGCTGCCGGACGTGCCCCAGCTTCGGCCGCCGTTGTCGATTCGGAAATTCACGGCCAGTTCATCGGGACCGCTGAAGTTCAGAACGAATCGGTATACGTTTTGGCTGTTCAGGAAAACGCTGTCGGTCGTTGCAAATGACCCGCCGGGCAGCGGTGTGCCGTCGGGCTTCCACCACTGTACGTCGGCTTTCGTCGGACGCGTGCCCGGCCCCTGGTGCATCGCCGGCGAGCTGCCGGTGAGCTTGTCCATGGCGATCTGCGCCCACGACCGATCTTCGCCCGGGGGCGCCGAATCCGGCATCGCGGAGACCGCCACGACTTCACCGCTCGCGCCGCTGGGGGTCGTCTTTTTCCAGGGAGATGCGTCCGCCGAGACCGGCGCCGGCGTGCTGGGGAAGTGAATCTCCGCGACGTAATCCGAAGCACCGGGGTGATCGTGATCGTCGAATTCGACGACGAGGGTGTAGTCGTTGCTCTCGGTCGGCTGCTGGATCACCGACACGAGGCCGTTGCCTTTGAGCTGCCTGATCGTCGCTTCGACGGCGGCTCGCGGCAGCGGCGAAGCGATGCGATTGAACGTGTCCGAATCGGTGTAAAGGTCGGTCTCCAGTTCTTTAGGCCACTTGGGCATCCAGCGCTGGCCGTCGATGAGCGTCGGGCGTTCGCCGCCGCCGAATTTGCCGGGGACGATGAACTCCAGGTGATGCCACTGCGCCGTGTTGCCGCGAATGCGCAGCTGGCTGCGGCCGTCGATGTACGCGCCGACCTTGATCACATTTTCAGTCGGGCCAGTCGACGACGTCGTCATGACGGTCGAGCTGATCGTCGTCGTCGTCGTCTCATTCTTCGACGTGACGATGAGGACGATAGCGGTCGTCGAGCCGATCAGCAGCAGCACGAGCGCAGCGATGGCGGCGAGTTTGGTTTTAGCGGTCACGAGTAAGGCTCCTTTGGCAAGGGTGAGAGCACCCGCGCTGGTTGTTGACGTGGACGACGCGCCCAGCGCCGAAGCGGCCGCCGCAGTGCGGACCGCGTGCGGCGCAGCGATGATCGCGCCGGCCAGTAATCCCGCATCGATCGCGGCCACCGGCGCGTCGATCCCGCGCGATCGGAAGAATTCGCCCAGGCGTTCCACCGCCCGGCTGAGCCGCTTGCGCGCCGCCGCTTCGCTGATGCCGAGCAGCGCACCGATCTCCGCGACCTCTTTCCTTTCGAAATAGCGCAGCAGGATGGCGTCGCGATCGCTTCGTCCGAGCGATTCGACGGCCTCGTTGAGAATTGGCGAGAGCTGTTCCCACACCGGCGGCGCGGACGGATTTACGATTTCGCTGTGCATCAACGCCGCCTTGCGCTCGTGCGCATTGCGCCGCGCCGCGATGCGTCGCGCGTTGCGGCAAACGTAAACGGTGGTTCGGAACAGCCACGAGGAAAGCAGCACGCGCGACGGGAGCGAGCGGGCTTTGCCGGCGAGGATGATGAAGACGGCCTGAGTCGCGTCGTCGGCGGCGTGCGGATCGCTCAGGGCCCGCCGCGCAACCGAATAGACGAGATCCACGTGCTGATCGACCAGGCGCGCGAACGCTTCGTTCGATCCGGTCGCTGCGAATTGGGCTAAGGCCTCGCGGTCGTCCATACACGCTCCGCTGGTCAATTGTTCAGCGGCGCGGATTTTGGACAAGGCCCCTGCTTCATCAACGACACGGGCAAGCGTCGAACACTTGCCCGTGCCACCCTTAACAGTTGTGTACGCTGGAGTTACAGCCCGGCTTTGGACTGCGATTCCTCCAACCCCTTTTTGACTTTCGGGTCATCCGGCATCTCCTTGGCCAGCCTCGCAAACAGCGGCGCCGCCTCGGCATACTTCTTTTGATCGAGGTAAAGCTGCGCCAGCGAATACGTCCCGGCGTTGGTCGTATTGGACTGGGCGGCGATCGCATCCAGCTTCTTCCAAAGCTCGACCGCTTCTTCCGTCTTTCCCTCACGGTTGAGAATCTGCGCCAGGCCGTTCATCGCGCCAAACGCCTTTGGATCGAGGCGGATCGATTCCTCAAACGCTTTTTTCGCTTCGGCATTCTTGCCCGCACGCATCAGCGCCCAGCCCAGGCCATTTTGCAGATTGGCATCCTTCGGGTTCTTCTGGATCGCCGCGCGGAAGAGACTGATCGCCTGCGCCGCCTGTCCCTTGTTCAGCAACTGCCAGCCGCGCTGAAGATCGCCGGCGCCCGTCTCCGTCGGCGGATCGATCTCCTGTCGCAATTCATCGCTCAATCTCTCCGCGACCGCCGCCTCGAGCAGCGGCTTGGCCGACTCGTCGCCGCCATCCACGAGCTTGCCGGCCCATACTTTGGCTTTGGCCCAATCGCTCTGAAGCAGATACGTGCGCGCCAGCCCTGCGTACGCCGCCGTTGCTCCGTTGTTGGCGGCAGAAAGGAAATGCTTTTGCGATTCGTCCACCTTTCCCGCGTTGAACGAGATCCAACCCAACCCGTTCTCGGCGCCCGCGTGCCCGGGCTCGAGGGCAACGACCCTTTCAAACGCAACCCGCGCCTTGGCTGTATTTCCCTGGTTCATCTGGCTCCACCCCAGCCCGTTCCACGCGTTGGTCAACTTCGGATTGAGTTTGACGGCAGCGGAAAAGCGCGTCTCCGCCTGCGCGAATTTTTGTTGTCCCCACAATGCCCAGCCTTCCTGCGCCAGCGCATCCGCCTTGGAAACGTCAGCGGGTGACGCAGCGAGAGCTGTGCGTTCCGCTCCGCCATACGGCAGTGGCGTCTTGGCGCTGGCGACAAACACCGCCGCGCCGCCGAAAAACAGTACCGCGACCGAGGCGGCAACGAGCGCGTTGGTTTTCAGATTCATCATAAATAAAGCTCCCTTCGCGAGTGCGACCGATGCGCCGCCCGCCGCCCCCGAGGCGGCCGCAAGCGACCCAGCGGTCGACGAAATGGTTTGAGTAAGACCCGCCGGCGCTGCCTGAACCGCGCCGGCAATCAACGCCGCTTCGAGCGAAGCGGCCGGGATGCTCGTGCCGCGCTCGCGGAAGAAATCCGCCAGTCGCTGCACCGCGCGATTGACGCGCTTTCGCGCCGCTTCCGGCGTCGTCTTCAACGCGCTGGCGACTTCCGCCAATTCGCAATTCTGGAAATACCGCAGCACCACCGCGTCGCGATCCTTGCTCGCCAGCGACAGCATCGCCTCATCCAGCGCCGGCGAGATCGTCTCGAACGCACATCCAGCGGGTACCGACTGAATTTCGCTTCGCATCTCGGCCGCCTTCTGTTCGTGAATCCGCCGCCGCGCCCGTTGGCGGATCGCGTTGCGGCAAACGTAGCGCGTCGTCCGCAAAAGCCACCCCGCCAGCACGACATCGCGCGGCAGCGATCGCGCCTTTTTCGCCAGGATGATGAAGACCGCCTGCGTCGCGTCCTGCGCGTCCGGCGAGTCCCCCAACTGCCGACGGGCCGCGGAATAGACGAGGTCGACGTTGGCCTCGACCAGCCGGGCAAACGCTTCGTCCGACCGCGTCCGGGCGAATTCTTCCAGCCAGCGTTTTTCGTCCATAACGACTCGCATCCAACCCCTCCCTGTGCGCGGCCGCCGGGCACCGGACAAAATCGCAAGTAGCCCGGCCATCCGCTACACTCGCCCGGCAATGGGACGCGTACTCTCCACCATTTTAATGGTTTTCTGGGGTCTGTGGTTCGGGGGAAACATCGCGCTGTTTCTCTTCGTCTCGTCCCTGTTTCGACAGAACCGATCCCTGGCGATCGATGCGGCTCCGGTGCTGTTTATCACGTTCGAGCGGTATCACCTGTTGCTCGCGGGGGCATCGGTCGTGCTGAGCGGAGCGTGGCTGGCGCGCGATCGATCCCGGGCGACGACCGCCTTGTTCGTGCTCCTCATCCTCGGCGGCCTCGCGGCAGCGGGGTCCGCCGCATTCATCACTCCCAGGATCATGCAGCTCCGCCATCTGCATCAGACCGACACCGCGGAGTTCAAACGCATGCACGGCCTTTCGATGATGATCTACAGCGGCGAGGCCGTCGTGCTGCTGATCGCCGGCGTCGTGCTTTCCGCAGTGATGCGGCGGCAATCGATCGCGGCCGCGCCAGCGGTCCGAATCTCGCCTCCAGCGGACATGTAACCTTTGTGATTCAGCGGGCATTCTCGAACACCCTGGTTCGCTACTCGGTCCTCGGAACGCTGACGCTGATCGCGGTCCTGTCCGGGCTGATGCTGCGCGAGTGGACCTACGAAGGAACCAAGCCGATCCGATTCGTGTACGACATCCGCCGCGGATATCGCTTCGGATCCATCGCGCGCGACGTGGGATTGCTCAATGTTTACGAGAACGTCGCCGCCCAGTCATCGGATGGAACGTACGACCTCGATTACGCGCCGCTGCGGTTGCTGGTGATGCGCACCTGGGCAGCGCTTCGCCCGGCGGAGAACACCGACACCGGCGAGTGGCAACCCGGGTACGAGTTCACCGCGCCCGTCCTGCGGTTCAACAACACGCTGGAACTGGCCGCCGCCATCGGCGTCTTCCTCCTCGTCCGATCGTGGAAGCTGCGCGATCCGACAACCCGCGCCCCGTGGCGAGCGAACTTCGCCGCGGCCATCGCCGCCCTACTGCTCTGGTTCAATCCCGTGCTTCTCATCAGCGGCCACGGCTGGCCGACGTGGGATGTGTGGGTCATTCCGTTCTACATCTTCGCGGTGCTGCTCGCGTCGGAGGATTGGTGGTTCCTCTCCGGCACGGTGCTCGCAATCGGCGCGATGTTCAAAGGCCAACAGCTGTTCGTCGCGGCGATCTTCGTTCTCTGGCCGGCCTTCTCGCTGCGATGGGGCGCTGCGCTTCGCTGGATCGCCGGGTTCATCTTCGCCGCGGCGATCGTCGTGAGCCCCTGGATGCTCACCATCAAGGCCGACGAAAGCGAAACCGCCGCGCGGTTGATCAACGGCCGCGCGCTCGCGTGGGTCCTGGGCGTGATCATACTCAGCGCGATCGCGACGGGTCTCGTTTACCGTGTCCGTCCCGATCGTTTCCGAACCGCCCTTTACACCAGCGCCGCCGCCATCGGCGTCGCGCTGCTCCTTTGCATGCCATGGTTCGGCGCATCGCACTATTGGCTCGACATCGGTTTCGGCTACGGCCTGCGGCATCACGCCGACCGCCTCGTCGCAAGCCTCAGCGCAAGTCTCCCCGCCATCCTCTCCATGAAGTACGAATGGCAGCCGGACGATTCGCTCTTCGGGATGCCCATCAAGGCGGCTTTGACCGCGATGTACGTCATCGGCCTCGTCGGCTGCGCCATCGGCGCCGCAATCCAATACCGTCGCAACAGCGCCCGCTTCCTCGTCGCGATCGTCGCCCCCTGGCTGCTCTTTTACACCCTCATGCCGCAGATGCACGGCCGCTATCTCATCTACGCCGCCGCCGTCGGCAGCGTGCTGGTCGTCCTCGGCACCGGCGGCGTGCTCATCGATCTCGCCCTCATCGCGGTCGCGCTAATGACCACGCTGCACCCCATGCTCCATGCCGGCGCCGACCGCGAAAGCTTCCCCGGCGGCGACTCCTTCTGGAACGACCACGGCGCGCAGATCTTCCAATTCTGCTCGAAATCGCTCCCGGACGTCGGCTGGGCAATGCTCTTCCTGGCGGGAATGCTGCTCTATCTCTCGATCAAACCAAGCCCCCTGGAGGGTTTCGCTCCGCCGAAACCGTCGATGCCGAGCATATAAAATCGCCCATCCGCCTGCGGTCGCGACGGAGCCGCGACCCCCCCGTAGCACGGATCACTCCACGAAATGCCGTTACACCTTCGCCGGCGCCGCGGGTTCGCTATCGGCCTCGGCGTCTTCCTCGATCTGCGGCTTGGACCACTCCCGCAGCTTCACGATCGCGTCCGGCAAAATCTCTTCCGGTTCCGCGAGCCCCGGTAGCCACGCCTTCTCCCACTCCATCGAGACGTACCCTTCGTATCCGATGCCCATGAGTCGCGTGATGAACTTGCGAACCGGCACGCTGCCCTCCCCGAGCTTGCAGTAGTTCGCCCCCAGCGTGCCCAGCAGCGCGTCCTTCACCTGCGTGTACTGGATTTTGGAATTCAGCGTCGGAACCGAAATGAACGGCGATTCCCCGATCAGAGCCGCGTTGAACACATCCCACGCCACCGCGATGCACGGATGCCCCAGCCGATCCATGATCGACCACATTTCCTTCGACGCCCGGAATGACAACGCATTTTCGACGACGATCGTCACGTCGTGATCGGCCGCGTGATCCCCCAGCGGCACCAGCCAATCCCCCAGCGCCACGCCGGCATTGGCGCGATTCTGCCCCGGCTTCACCTGCGTATCGAACACCTTCACCAGCTTACACCCCAGCGCCTGCGCCGTGTCGATGTAGACCTTCAGATCCTTCGCGAACTGCTCATCGCGCCGGCGATTCTGCGAGAACGTTATCGAGCTCGAGAGACAGGCGATCTCCACGCCGGCCGCGTCGAACATCGCGCGCACCTTCGCTGGATCGGTCAGAAACACGTTCGCTGCCGTCAAAATCGATTCATTGAGAAACCCGCGGACCTCAACGCCGTCGTAGCCGTATTCCTTCGCGCGGGCCAGGATCGTCTCAAAATCCCACGTCGGGCAGCTGGTGGTGGTAAAGGCAAATTTCATGTGCGTGAACGTGAAAGTAGACCAAGCGCGCAGCGAGGTCAAGGAACGCCGCCGGTCTTGATTCTTCCCCGTTTGAGTGGCCCCCGGCAGCGCCCGCCGCCGGCCGCTGCCGCTGATCCTCTCAATCCGAATAAACCCGAACCAACCCCCCAACGAACACCGCGAACAACCCCACCAGCGCCACCGTCCCCGGATAAGCAAACCCCAGCGGCGTCGAGAGCACGCCCGCGAAAAACAACACGACCCCCGCGATCACGGTCGCTAGCCCGATCTTCCCGGCGCGCGTGACCGGAACGAAATGAAACGTGTCGCGATCCTCGCCGTCAACGTGCGCAGCGCCCTTGAACGAATCCCAGATGTGATCGATCTCGTGAGTTCGCCGCGAGGTCAGGACGGAGACGATCGGCGTCACCAGGATCGCCGTCGCCGAGGAAAAGATCGGCACCAGGTTGCGCACGATGTTCACATGCTCCGCCGGCGCGAAATAGTACGCGAGCAAGCCAACCGCCCCGCCGCTCACGAACCCCGCCACCGCCCCTTGCCAATTCGCCCGTTTCCACAGCAAGCCGTACAAGATCGTGATCACGAACAGGGGCATGTCCAGGATGCCGACGACGGTGAGATTGATCTTCACCGCGCCGACGCCGACGTTGCGCAGCAGGTACGCGACCGCGAGCATCAGCAGCCCGCACAGAAGCGATGAGAGTCGCACGACGAAGAGCAACTCCCGCTGCGTGGGTTCGCGCCGGCGCAGCGTGCGATAAACGTCGGAGGTAAAGAGCGTCGCCACGGAGTTCACGTCCGCCGTGATCGTCGACACTTGCGCCGCCAGCATCCCGCAAAGCACAAACCCAAGCAGGCCCGTTGCCACCGGCGGCAGCGTGTGTGCCAGCAGCCACGGGATCGCATGATCGGGATTGGCAAACGGCTCCGGATGCAGCTTGACCGCCGCGAGCCCGGGCAGCACCCAGAAAAACGCGAACGGCGTCGTCACGATCGCCGAGAGAATCATCCCCTGTGCCGCAATGCGCGGCGAACGCGCCCCGAACGCCCGCTGCAATATCGCCTGATCGATCGACGCGAACTTAAATCCCAGCAGCATGATCGACGTGATGAACAGCCAGTTGAAATCGCCGTTGAGCGGAATGACCTGGAGGTGATTGTCCCGGCCGGTCTCGCGGAGGTATCGAAAGACTTCCGGCACACCCCCGGCCGCCCGCGTCGCGATCGGCAGGATCACCAGCGCCCCGGCCAGCATGACCAGAAACTGGAACGAATCCATGATCGCCACCGCCCACGCCCCGCCGATCACGGAATACAGAATTGACACCAGCGAGAACGCCAGCAGCCACAGGATATAATTCCACCGCGTCGGCTCCGAGCCGGTGATGATGATCGCGCTGGTGGCCGCGATGTAGAGCAGGATGCCGAGAAAGACGCACAGCCGCACGCCCCAGAATGCCCCCACCAGCGTCCGCAGCCCGCGCGAGTACCGCATTTCCAGGAATTCGGGAACCGAACGAATGCGCAGCCGCCGCATCAGCGGGATCACGAAAATTCCCGAGAGGACCAGCGCGATATCTCCCGTCCAGTTTTGCCAGAGAATCGAGACGCCGTGCTTGTACGCCGTGCCTCCCATCCCCACGAAATGAAGCATCGACAAGTTCGTCGCCGTGATCGTGGCGCACAGGATGAACGGCGTCAGCTCCCGCCCGGCCACGAAAAAGTCGTCCGAGTCCTTGATCAGGCGCGAGATCGCAAACCCCGCCAGCGCCATCGCGAGCAGGAAGCCACCGACGATTGCGTAATCCAGCCCCGTCATCGGCGCGATTCCCTCTTGAGCCGCCGGAAAATCTCCCTGAATTCGCCGATGGGGACAATGAGCCAAACGAAGAATATGACGACGCCGATCACTTCAATGGTTGCGGTCATCCAGTCCATAGCCGAGCCACTCCACGGGATCCTTGCGATGGGGAAAGGCGAACGCATCGTATATAGTGGATCGACGACGTGAAAGTACGTGGCACGGGTTTCCAACCCGTGTTTTTGATGGGCCGGTCGAAAATCCTTGCCGCGGAGAGATGCATGCCCCTGGTGGATTCGGGATCGCTGGTCACTGACGCATGGCGCAACAAGTACGCCGTGGTGCAGCTCAATACCAACGGCGGCACATACGACCTCACGCGCGCGATCTTCGAAGTCGCGGAGGAAGAAAACTCTCCCGTCATCTTCGGTGCGTACGAGGCGAACTTACAATACCGCGGCTACGAATACGCTGGTATGCAGATGCGCTTCTTCGCCGAGCGAGCGATAGTCCCCATCGCCATTCACCTCGACCACGGCCACAGCGTCGACGCCTGCCGCCAGGCCATCGCCGCCGGTTTCACCTCCGTGATGATCGACGGCTCGCATCTCCCGATCGATGAAAACGTCCGGCTGGCCCGCGAGGCCGTCGCCATCGCCAAGCCGCAAAATGTCACCGTAGAGGCCGAGGTCGGCGAACTGGCCAAGCTGAATCCCGACGGCTCGATGGCGGATGTGAAAAACGTCTCCGACCCCGAGGACGTCCGCAAGATGTGCGAGACCGGCATCGACATGCTCGCCGTCGGCATCGGCAACGCCCACGGCTTTTACAAGGACGCCCCGAACATCCGCTTCGACATGCTCGAAAAATATGCGGAGGTCGCCACTGTCCCGCTTGTGCTCCACGGCTCAACCGGCCTCGCCGACAACGTCATCGATCGCTGCGTGAAAATGGGAATGGCCAAGGTTAACCTCGGCACGCTTCTCCGCACGCGCTGCGTCGAGTACACCGCGCAGGTCATCGCCGAGGGAAAGCATCAGAATCACCCGTGGCGCGTCGGCCTCGCGGTGAAGGATCGCCTAAAGCCCCACATCCGCCACATTCTAAAGGTCGCCGGCTCGTGCGGCCGGGCCGAGGGGTGACCTATGGCAGCTTCTCTCCTCGTCCTCCAAAGCGGCGGCCCCACCGCCGTCATCAACACCTCGCTCTACGGCGTCATCGACGAAGCGCGCCGCCACGCGCGCTTCGACCGAATCCTCGGCGGGCGCGCGGGAATGGCCGGTTTGATGCGCGGAGATTGCGCGGATCTGACTTCGCTCCCGGAAGCCGAAATGGAACGATTGCGCTTCACGCCCGCCGCGTACCTTGGTTCTTCGCGGATGAAACCCTCCGACGCGGATTTCCACCGAATTGCCGAGTGGCTCAAAACACAAGATGTCCGCGCGCTGCTGATAATCGGCGGCAACGGCTCCCAAAGAGCCGTCGATGTGATCGATCGCACCGCCCGCGCCATCGGCCACGAGCTGAGCGTCATCGGCATCCCCAAAACCGTCGACAACGACATCTCACTTACCGACCGCTGTCCCGGTTTCGGCAGCGCCGCCCGTTACGTCGCGCAATCGGTGATGGACTTGGGAATGGACGTTCGCGCCTTGCCCCAACCGGTTTCGATTTTCGAAACCATGGGCCGCAGCGCCGGCTGGCTCGCCGGCGCATCGGTCCTTGCCAAGCTCGACGAGACTCACGCCCCGCACCTGATTTATCTCCCCGAAAAAGCCTTCCACGTCGATCAATTCCTCGCCGACGTCGCTCGCACCGTCAAGGAAATCGGCTGGTGCGTCGCCGTTGTTTCCGAAGGTTTGAAAGACCCCGCCGGCAATCCCGTTTACGAAATCTCCCACGCCTCCCAGCGCGACGATCTCAACCGCGCGCTCCCCGGCGGCGTCGCCGCTCACCTCGCCAAGACCGTCACCGAGCGCCTTCGCATCCGCTGCCGCTGGGAACAGCCCGGCCTGTGCGCCCGCAGCTCCACCCTGCACATCTCCAAGCAAGACTGGAACGACGCCGAAGCTGTCGGCCGCGCCGGCGTCCGCGCCGCCATCGAAGGCAAAACCGCCGTCATGATTTCCCTCAAATCCCTCGACCGCGAAGGCGGCGTGCCCATCTGCCAGACCGTGCCGGTCACGGATGTCGCTGGAGGCGCGCGAACCGTCCCGCTCGAATGGCTCAGTGACTCTCCGTTAACCGTGAACGAAAATTTCGTAAACTACGTTCGCCCCATCGTCGGCCGATTGCTCGGATACGCACTATTAACCTGATTGGCGGGCCCCGCTCCGTTGGGCCGCGAATCGCAAACTCGGCCCCGACGGAGCGGGGCCCTCCAGTATGAACGCAAAACAACAACCCATCGGCGTGCTCATCATCGGCCGCAAACGCCCCGGCTTCGATCAGGAATGGAACGGCATCATGGTTCGCCGCTGCCTGGGGGCACTCGCGGAGATGCAATTCGATTGCATCGGCGCCGAAACGCCCGTCGTCGACGAGCCGACAATTCGAGCGGCGATCACGAAGATCAAATCCGGCGGCTGCGAATCGCTCGTCGTGCTTCAACCATCCCTTGGCAACGGACAACTTTCGCTGACCGTCGCGCAGGAGTGGAGCGGCCCCGTTGTCCTCTGGGCAACCCCCGAGCGCCAGGAAAGCCCCAAGGCCAGCTCGTGCTCGCTTGTCGCGCAGCATCTGTGGGCCAGCGTGTTCCGTCAAGAAAAACACCCCTTCGAACTCGTCTACGGCGACGCCAACGACGCCGTCGTCCGCGCCGATTTACGCCGAGCGATCGCATTGTCCAACACGCTCACGCGACTGAAGAAATCCAAAGTCGGCCTCGTCGGCTCCCACGCCCCCGGCTTCCTCGCCATGCAGGTGGACGGCTTCGCGCTCCAGCGCCAAATTGGTCCACAACTTCACACCCTCAGCCTCACGCAATTCTTCGACCGCGCCGGCGCCATCGATGACGCTCGCGCGAAGGACGACGCCGAAAAGGTACGGAAAATGGGATTTCCCATGACCGGCGTCTCCGTTGACGACCTCCCGACCAACAGCCGCATCTATCTCGCGCTCAACGATCTCATCGCCGAAGAAAGCCTCGACGCCATCGCCGTCCAGTGCTGGCCGGAATTCGCCAACGTTCTCGGGCAATGGCCATACCTCGCCTTCACTCGCCTCAGCCACGACGGCGTCCCCATGGCCATGGAAGGCGACGTCGACGGCGCGCTGCTGTGCCTCCTCGCCAAACACCTCGGCCTCGGCGAAGGCTTCATCACCGACTGGCTCGAGCACGACCCGCGCTCGATCACCTTCTGGCACGCCGGCATCGCGCCGCTGTCCCTTTGCAACCCAATCGGCTCTCCCAATGGCCCACACCTCGCCAAGCACTTCAACATCGAGAAGCCCCTCGTCGTCGACGGCGCCCTGCGCGTCAACGAACCCGTCACCATCGCCCGCCTCTGGCGCTGCGACGGTACTTATCGAATGACTGCCTTCGAAGGGAAAACCGTCGAAGAGCACCGCCCGCTCACCGGCAACACCGCCCGTGTCGAGTGCCCCGGCCGCGACGTCGGAAAAATCTTCGACGATCTTCTACACGAAGGAATGCCGCATCACCCGGTGATTTTCTTTGGAAGGCACACCCAAACGCTCCGCCGGCTGGCGCGAATGATGGATAGTGGGTGGGTGGCAATTACGTAGCACGGGCGTCTCGCCCGTGGCACGGTTGCTCAGCCCCGCGCCGAGACGCCCGCGCTACACGGGACCGCCCTCAAACCGCATGCGTCTGCTTCTGCTGCTTCTGCTCCGCGTACGTGACCGCCGCCTTGATCAACCCCAAAAACATCGGCTGCGGCCGCAGCGGCCGGCTCGTCAGTTCCGGGTGCGCCTGCGTCCCAATGAAATACGGGTGCACCTCCTGCGGCAGTTCCAGAATCTGCATAATCGGATGCCCCGGCGCTTTCCCCGAGAAAATCAGCCCCTTTGATTCCAGCACCGGGATGAACTTCGGATCAACCTCGTACCGGTGACGGAAGCGCAGGCGGATATTGCGCGCGTTGTTGAACAACTTCGACGCCAGCGTGCCGTCTTTGACTTCGATGTCCTTGCCGCCGAGTCGCATGTTCCCGCCGAGCCCTTCGATCTGCTTCTGTTCCGGCAGGATATCGATCACCGGGAACTTGCTCTGCGGATCAAACTCGGTGGAGTTGGCCTCCCGAATCCCGCACACGTTCCGCGCAAATTCGATCACCGCCATCTGGAACCCCAGACACAGCCCCAGGTAGGGAATCTTGTTTTCCCGCGCGTGACGAATGCACGCGATCTTCCCCTCCGTCCCGCGAATCCCAAATCCGCCGGGCACGATGATCCCGTCCACATCGCTCAGCCGTCGCACCACGTTCGCCGGATCGAGCTGCGTCGTATCCAGCCAGCGCAAATTCACGTTCACCCCCAGGTGCACCCCGCAGTGCTCGCACGCCTTGATCACGCTCGCGTACGCGTCGCGCAGGCTCGTGTACTTCCCCGTGATCGCGATCGTCACGTCTTTATTCGCCTTGCCGATCCGATTCGCATACCACCGCCAATCCTCGCGCGCCTTGTCCTCGTGCCGCTGATCCACCCGATCGTGCAAATCCAGCAGCGTCAGCACTTCCCGATCCATCCCCGCCTCGCGCAGCGTCTCGGGAATGATGTAAATGCTCTCCACGTCGTGCATCGAGATCACGCGCTTCATCGGCACGTTCGTGTACATCGAAATCTTCTGCCGCACCTTTTCATTGACCGGATTGTTTGCGCGGCAGGCGATGATGTTCGGCATGATTCCCATTTCCATCAGCCGTTTGATGCCCAGCTGCGCCGCCTTGGATTTCTGTTCCCCCAGCGCCCCCGGCTCCAGCACGTACGTCAGCGCGACGAACACGACCGAGCCCTCGCCCTCTTCGTACGCCAGCTCGCGGCACGCTTCGAGATACACGCCGTTCTCGTAGTCTCCAACCGTCCCGCCGACCTCGACGAAGATCACGTCGGCGTTGGATTTCACCGCCAGTTCCCGCAGCTTCAGTTTCACCTCGCCGGTCACGTGCGGGATCGTCTGCACGTCGCGCCCCAGGTACCCCCCTTCGCGCTCCTTCTTCAGCACGGCCGAGAAAACCTGCCCATTGGTCGTAAAGTTCGCCCCCGACAAATCCTGGTCCAGCAGCCGCTCGTACGTCCCCAGGTCCATGTCCGTTTCCATCCCGTCATCCAGCACGAACACCTCGCCGTGCCGATACGGATTCAGCGTCCCCGAATCGATGTTGTAGTACCCCTCCATCTTGATCGGCGCAACCTTCAGCCCCTTGTCCTTCAGCAGCTTCGCCAGGGACGATGAGAATATCCCCTTCCCCAGCCCGCTCATGACCGTTCCCACCACGATCACGTACTTGTGATGCCCCTTCCGATACCCCGCCGGCATCGGCGTATAAAACTCCGTCTCCTCCGACGACTGGCCAATTTTTCCGAGTAAATCAAGATTGCTCATAGGCTCATGAGCAGTCAGTAGTCAGTAGCCAGTAATCAGTAGAAGAGCACGCGTTTTCTACTGACAACTGGCTACTGGCTACTGGCTACTCCTCCATCGTTTTACAAATTCCGCGTACTGCTCCGGCGTGTCGATGCCGTGCGACAGTCGATCGACCTTCAACACACAAATCGGCTCGCCGTGTTCAACGGCGCGCAATTGCTCCAGCTTCTCCGCCAGCTCCAGCGGCGTCGGCTGCCACTTCGAAAACTCCAGCAGGAATCGCCGCGCGTACGCGTAAATTCCCAGATGTAAATAATACTCGCGTCGCGGCGTGCTGTCTCGGTAAAACGGAACCGCCGCCCGCGAGAAGTAAATCGCCCAGCCGTACGGATTCAAAACCGCCTTCACCAGATTCGGATTATTCGGGTCCTCGTGCGCCGGAAACTGCGTCACCGCCGTCCCCATCGAACACTGGGTCCGACTCAACAATTCAATGAGCCCGTCCACCACCTCCGGCTCGATCTCCGGCTCATCTCCCTGAACGTTGACGATGATCTCGTCACTCAGCCCCGCCGCTACTTCCGCAATACGGTCCGTCCCGCTCTGATGCGACGGCGACGTCATCACACACCGCGTCCCGAACGGCCTCAGCGCCGCCACGATCCGCTCATCGTCCGCCGCCACAATTGTTTCGCGCACCCGTTTGCACTTGCGCACCTGATCGACCGCATGCTGCACGAGCGGCCTGCCCGTCTCACTGGCGATAATTTTGGCGGGAAACCGGCTGGACGCGTAGCGGGCGGGGATGATGACGGTCGCACTGGCAGCCAAAGTGGGGCCCGGTGTTCGAACGAAAAAGGCTTGCTCCGAACTGCGCGGCGAAGGTAAGAGACTCGAACCAGTCTGTCAATTGAGCGAGACGGGCCGATCGCCCAAGCGATCGGCCCGACCCGAAGTCAACCCAGTCGCGCGTATTTTCAGCGCAACAGCGCCCGCTAGAAAACCCATCCGAATAGAGCGCTGACAACTGTGATGTCGTCCGAATCGACCTCACCGTCGTAATCGAAGTCGCCAAAATACCAATAGTGTGCGGCACTGTCGGTGTAATACGTGTATACCGCCGACACGTCATCGTTATCGACATCTCGATCCAGATCGGCGTCCGCGCCAATCGTATAACGGATAAGTATCGTCGTGCTATCCACCGTCTGGCCCGCAAACGTCGAGTAAGCGCCGACATTCAGATCCGCGTTCTCGGCAAACCCTATCGCGTAGGTGACGTTGTCCGAGTTCGTGTACCAGTTGGTTGCCAGTACCGATGACACAATCCCGCTGCTGCCATACCAGTCGCCATTGCCAAAATCGGTGCCATTGCGGCCACTCGTCAGGTAGCCGGCGATCGCCGCCAACGGACTTGAACCCGAGTAATCGATGATCATCGTCTGGTCGTTGAGGTCAAAGAGGCTGCTGGAGTCCATCGAGAATTCCTTGGTCACAATCACGATGTCGCCGGCACTGTCGAACGTGTCGTCGTTCACATACACGTAAGCGCCCGTCTCCAGGTCCAGACTTGCGAAATGCTGGGTGGAATTGATGACCAGGCTGCCGCCGTTTTCACAGAGGATGGCAAGGTTGTCGGTCGTTGCCGAGGCATCGCTATCCAGTGTCATTCCCGACGCGTCCAGAACCAGGGAATTGTTTCCGCTGCCACCATGGAACACGACCGTTGCGGCCGTACCTGTCATGATCAGCGTGTCGTTCCCATTGCCGGTATCCACCAGCACGTTGCTGAACGCCGAGTTGTAATACGTCACCGCGTACCCGGGCGTCGTCACCTTCGAGGAGGCGTGGCCGCTGATCGTACTGCCGGTGATTTTCACGGTATCGTTTCCCGACGTTCCCGAAATCGTCAGTGTTGACGGCGTGCCGCTGACGGCGGCGGGCATCATCACCTTGAAACTGGCCGTCGGGGACAGGGCATTCGCCCACGGGTGATCCGCCGACACTCGGAAGTAGTAGGTGGTGCCTGCGGTAAGGCCGGTGATATTGACCGAGGTTTCGTTAAACGGAACGAACTCGTAACCCGCGGTCCAGGGATCGGTAAAAAACGGATCCGTGCTGTAAGCGATCTCGAAGTGGGCTTCGTCGCTGATGTCGTCACTCCAGCCGATGGTGACGGCGGTTGGGCTGGTGACCAGCGCGGTGACGTTGCTCGCCGCCGCCTGGGTGCGGGAGGATTCGCCGTTGGTGCTGCTCCAGGCCGAGACCTGGTAGTAGACGTTGCCGGACGGACGGGTCGAGTCGACGTACGACGTGACGCCCGCGTTGACCTCGGCAATCTTCGTGAAGCCGGAATGCGGGCTCGTGGAACGATAGATGTAGAACTTGTCCTCGTTGCCCGAGATGTCGGTCCAGGCAACATCGGTCGCGCTGCCAGGTGTATTGGTGCGAACCCACACAGGGGCCGACGGCGGCTCGCTGACGCCGAAGCGGAACGACTTGATGCTGTCGGCGTAACCGTTGTCGAACGAACCCCACATGACGTACAGCTCGTGCGGAACGCTGAAATTAAAGCCGCCCGGGAACGTGACATCGCCGGAGAACGTCGCCCACTCGGCGACCCACGGTTCACCGCTGGGGGTGATCGTGAGCGTCGCGATCGGCGTGCTGGTGGTGCTGTCGACGCGCACCTGGACCTGGTGCGCAGGATTCGGATGCGTCGCATCGATCAGGTCCCCGGAAGCCATTTTCAGGAAGACCTGGTTGATGTCGCTGGTGAACATCATCTTGCTGTACTTGGCATAGGTGTCGTGCCAGGCCGAGCCCCACCCTTCCCAGGCGTACCCCACGTCGGGGTATCCGACCGGTCCCGGGTAGCTTGGCTCGCTGATGTAGTAGGCGCTGGAATGATCATCGGGATTCCAGGCGTAATTGGGGCTCTTGGCATCCTGGCGGACAGCGGTGCCCACCACGTCATCGGCCGTGGAATCGGTGCTGCTCGGGCCGGTGATGGCGCGAACGATGTAGGAATAGACAGTGGAGCCGCTGGTGGACGTTTTGAACTTCGGATCGGTCCATTCATAAGCTTCGCTGGAGGACGTGGTGTCGTGGGGGAGGATCACGCCGACCTGTTCGTAACCGGCAGTGAGCGGGTCGTCTCGCAGGACGATGAAGCTGGCCTTGCGCTGGGACTGGTCGTAGGTCCAGGACAGGTGCATGCCGACCGGGTCGACGGTTGGATTGACCGCGCTGCCGCCGCTGGGTTGAAGCAAAAAGTCCCAGGTCTCCTCGGCAAAGGTCGAGGTATTCCAACTGAACGGAGCACCGCCCCAGAGCACCATGCCGTCCACGCGGTCGTCGGCGCGCGTGTAGGCAAGCATGTAACGCCAGACGTCGTCGGGCACGGGTTCATCGGTGCCTACGACGCCCGGCGACGTGACAACGTAAACGGGCTTGGCATCGATGATGTCGGTGCCTTCCGTGCGTCCCATGGCCAACGTTGCGGTGATGTCCAGCGAGAGGTCGGCGTACCGTTGCCACATGTCGGCGCTGCGGTAGTACCAGAGGTAATGACCCGGCGCAAAGACGTCGAAGTTCCTGGCAAGGTCGTGGCTTGCGTCGTACGCCTCGCTGCCGTAGTGGCCCATCCAGTATTCGCCAGCGCGCGCCGCGCCGCCGGGATCGGTTGGCGTATCTTCCGCCCAGATCGTGCCGAAGAGCGTGATCTTGACGTCGGAGTTGCTGTGAACGTAGTCGCAGATTTCGATGACCTTGGCGATCGCTGCATCAACTTCGGCGCGCTTGGCGGTGTCTGGAGTTCCCGGGTTGTCGCCATCGGCATAGCGGATATCCAGGGGCCAATCGGGACGCTCGATGTCCAGCACGAGCAGCTTGCCGGCGGCTTGCGCTTCGGTGGTCTTGGCGGCAATCCCGGTCCAGTTGATGCTGCCATCCTCGTTTGAGAAATCACCGGTGTACGCGAACGTAGAAGTCTTAAGCCCCATGTTCGCCAGCGAAGGCTTGCCGCTGGGGATGTCGGTGACGCTCCACTGCGTATAGATATCGAAGTCGGCCGTGCTCACTTCGTCGATCTGGGCGAAGTCCGAATCACTGAAGTTGACACCGTCGCCCAGGGCGTAAAGACGATAACTGTAGACGTGGCCGGGAAGCGTTCCCGTATCAACGATGTGCGTCACGTCGGCAGCGGTGGTACCGACCGATTCCCAGCCCCCGCCGCCCGTGGCGTCGAAGTGCTGAACGGAATAGCCCGTTTCATCGGATTGGTTGTCCCAATGGAGATTTACAAATTGGCTGCTGCTTCCCACTGCAGTCACTTCCAAGCCCGTGGGGGTTGGCAGGGGATCGCCGCCGGAAAGCAGTCGTCGCGATTCCAGTTCCTCGAAGACGAGCGCCCCGTGCTCCCCGTGCGCCCCGTGCGCCCCGCCGGAGTTCGTGAGCGACCGCCTTGGCACGACGCAAGCGGCGACTCGAGCCAGCGCTTCAGAGACCGAGCGATGCGACTTTGAACGGCACCACGAACGCGATCGACGTGACTTGGTCATAAGCCCTCTCTTGAGAGTTGACAACGCCTACAGCCCGTTCCGATCCGTACACACGGATCCGATAACGTGGAACGGTAGAAACATTAGACAAATAGGGGCAAACTTGTGGTGTGCTTGCGCCAAGCAAAAAGTGCGCTTCTGTAATTATGAAATACTGGCGTATGCCAGGAACAGCGGATCCCATGGGTGACGCCATGTGGGTCGGCCCGCGCGGGCAACGCTCGAAAATTGAGATGTGTCAGCGAGGCAGACCGCTCAAGCAATTGGCTGATTCGCGAGCCACTGCAGGCAGTGAATGTAAAACCGCCCCTTCGTGATTCGCACGATGTCCGGCGGAATCCGCAGCCACTGCCCCACCACGATCTTCCCTTTCCCCATCTCGGCCGCGTAGAGGAAGCAGTAATTGGACTTCTTGCCGTCCGCCGCCTCGATCTCCGCCGTGATCAGCGGCGTACCGGGAATCCTGCCGAGGTACCCGTTCGGCCGCGCCCGGATTGTCGTGATGTGTCGCGCCGTGAATTCGCGAACGATCGGGTGATCCGCGACCACCGACGCCGCGACTTCCCGGTTCGGCCAGTAATATTCCGGGGAAAG
>JADMIO011135799.1_pt1 | contig 32425 bp, 27 predicted proteins | sample 8958161 | NCBI WGS metagenome assembly JADMIO01 (sample SAMN16585339, study PRJNA669376) | soil metagenome | isolation source: Crop rotation soil | place: USA: Cullars Rotation, Alabama | collected 2011
AATCGGATGATGCAGCACCAAACAACGGTTGAATCTTCACTTCGCCGATTCTGGTTCGGGCCGCAAGGCGCCGAAACGCTCGGCTTTGCGCGCCTCGTGTTTTTCGCGCTGATGATCTGGTTCTACTTTCCGCTCGACTACGCGCCATGGGGCGGACTCACTCCCGCCTTCGCGAATCGGCCGCTCTTCGCGTTTCGGATTTTGCATCTGCCGATCGTTTCGGAGACGACGCTCGGAATTCTTCAGTTCGTCTGGAGAGCATCGCTCGTCACCGCGTGCATCGGATTGTTCACACGCACGAGCGTGATCGTCGCCGCCCTTCTCGGTTTCTACGTGCTTGGCGTGCAGGGAAATTTCGGCAAGGTCGGGCACGGCGAAGGCATCTTGATCCTCGCGATGTGCATCCTCGCGCTCTCGCGCTGCGGCGACGCGTGGTCCATCGATTCGCTCATCCGCGCCTTCCGCTCGCGCGATCCGATCGGGCAACGCAACCGACCGATCAGCGGCGAGTATCGCTGGCCGATCCGAATGATCTGGCTGCTGATGTCGATGATCTTTCTCGGCGCGGGAATCACGAAACTCCGCTGGTCCGGGCTCGATTGGATCACGACCGACAACCTCTCGACCACGATCCTCTCGCACTATTACAACCAGCCCGTCGGCAACGAATGGAAATCGACGATCGGCATCTGGATCGCAAACCATCGAACGCTGTGCAAGGTCGTCGCCGGGCTGACCATCCTGATCGAGATCGGTTTTCCGCTGGCGATGTTCTCGCGCTGGGCCCGCGCAGTGCTCGTGCCGTCGGCATTCCTCGCACAAGTCGGCATCTACGTCATGATGGGCGTCGCGTTCACGCAGTTCATGTTCGTGTACGTATTTTGGATTCCGTGGGACACGCTTGGGAGATTCGTTCGCCGCATCGCGCAGCGCCGTGGAAAATACGAAATGCTCTACGACGGCGGCTGCGGATTATGCAAAGGCGTCGCATCCGTCGTCGTGCGGCTCGACGTGTTCGGCCGGGTTGAGCCGATGGATGTGGTGCACCGCTGGAAGGAGATCGCCGCGCGACATCCAAACCTGACGCGCGAGCAATGTCTCACCGACATGCACGTCGTCCGCCCCGACGGTGTCGCGGTGAGTCGATTCATTGCCTACCGAAACCTCGCGTGGGCGCTGCCGGTCTGCTGGCCGATCTTACCGCTGCTGTACATTCCCCCGATCCCGAGCATCGCCGATCGAATTTATCAATACGTCGCGACGCATCGACACGATGCTGGCTGTGAAATCGCTTAACCGCCAACGCGCTAAGAAGCGCAAAGGTCGGAAAAGACAAAGGAAAAAATGAACACGGAGAACACGGAGGCACGGAGAAGAAAAGGACTGGTTCTTTCTCCGTGTCTCCGTGTCCTCCGTGTTTAATTCGTCTTTCTCTTCCGACCTTGGCGCTTCTCGGCTCCTTGGCGGTGAATCAGTCTTGAGAAACCGTCAGCTCGCGCGCGACCCGATCGACTGGATCGAGCTCGGGCAACTCCTTATCCGACTTCGCACCCAGCTCGCTGATTTTTCTCGCCGTCACCATCACGCGCGTTTCGAGCGAGCCGATCGCGTTGTTGTAGTTGCTCACTGCGCCATCAAGGCTCGCGCCCAGCTTCGCGAAATGCTGCGCGAGGACCGCGATGCGGTCGTACAAATCCTTCCCATGCTTGCGGATTTCCTCCGCGTTCTCGGCGATCGCATCTTGCCGCCAGCCGAACTCGATCGCCTTTAGCAGCGCGATCAGCGTCGTCGGCGTTGCGACGATCACTCGATTTTTCAGACAGTCCTCGATCAGCGTCCCATCCAGCTCGACGGCCGCATACAGAAACGCTTCCCCGGGCAGGAACATCACAACGAACTCCGGCGATTGCTTGAACTGATTCCAATACGCCTTCGCCGAAAGCTCACGCGCTCGCGCCCGCACTTGCTGACAATGTCGCTGCATGCACACCTTGCGATTGTCCTCATCTGGCGCGGCGGCCGCGTCCAGGAACGCGTCCAGCGCCGCTTTGCAGTCGATCACGATCGTCCGTTCGCCGGGCAGGTTGACGACCATGTCCGGCCGCTGCTTGCCGTCTTCCGTGTCGACGGATGTTTGCTCGTTGAAGTCACAATGGCTGTTCAATCCCGCGAGCTCGACAAGCCGTTTCAGCGTGATCTCTCCCCACTGTCCGCGCGTCTGCGGGCGACGCAGCGCCGACACGAGTTGACCCGTTTGCGTGTTGAGCGTGCGCTGCGTCTCCGCGAGTATGCCGAGCTGCTCGCGCAGCATGCTGTAACTTTCCACGCGCGACTTCTCGATGTCGCCGACGCGCACCTGATACTGATTCAACATTTCCTGAAGCGGCTTGAGCAGACCTTCGATTTGCGCCTTGCGCTCATCGAGCGAACCGGCCGCTTCGGTCTGTGCGGCCGCAAACCGTTCCTTTGCGAGCGTCAGGAATGCTTCGTTGTTCTTCGCCAGTGCTTCCTGCGAAACCGCCGCGAACGCATCGCGAAGCTTTTCGTGTGCCTGGTCGAGCAGTTGTTTCTGATCCGCGCACTTCTGCTCGGCCGCCCGCAGTTGAGCGGTCAGCGAAGCCTCCGTGCGCTCGGCCGCGGTGAAGCGCTCGCGAACGGACTCGTGACAGCGCAGTGTCGCGCGTAAGTGCGCGATGACCGCCCCCGCAGCGGCGCCGATGAGCAACGCGATGAATCCGACGAGCAACGTCATAGGGTGAACCTCTCCCTAACAAGCTGCCGCGGACTGTAGCGAATGCAGAACAATCGCGGAAGCGCTCATTGAGTGCTCGAACATGTTTTTCGGTTCTCAAACCAACTCAAGCTCAACCGTCGTCGTCGGGTTTGTCTGCGCCGCGCGCGCTGACTTTTGAATCCACTTTCGAATCGTCGTCGTTTGGCTTTCCCATCCGCCGCCGAAGCGGACTTTCAGGAAAGCTTCGAACATCGCGTCGATCGTCTTGCAGAACTCGCGGAGGATCGCGATTCGTTCTTCAAAGACGACGCGCGGATTTTCCGCTTCCTCGATCTCGGGAAGCTTCAGTGAGCTCATTGCGATCGCTTCAGCGCCAAACGTGAGACTGAATTGATGGCCCGATGCATCGAGCACCATTCCCGCGCGGCGGGGAACTTTTCCGCTGCGCAGACCGTCGAGTGCTTCGGGCATCTTCGTCACACCGTCGCCGCGCAAGCTGTCGCGACCGGTTTGGCCGTAGGCGCAATCGAGGTCGATCGTGCGATCGAACATCACCGTCGCATCGTCAGTGATCGCGCCATCCTTCGCTTCGGCCTGATGCCACAGCCACAGCGCGAACTCGTTGCCGAGGAAATCCTTCGGCTCCGGGCCCTTCATCACCCACGGATACTCCGGATGTTGATGCTCCCCTTCGGGTCCGTGAACGAACCGCGTCGGCCGAGCGTCTTCGTAATCGCGACGCCGGCCCTTCGGTTCGAGCATGCGCAGCGCGAGTGAGCCCGCGCTGATCGGCATGAGCTTCAAATCGAACGTGCGCTCGAAGATCTCAAGCAGCTTCTCCTGCGTCGCGCCGCTCGCGTTGCACAGAAGCGTCCCCGACGGCAAATCCCACAAGATCGGCGTGAGCTTACTGCGTCGGAACTTCCCGCTGCGCAGATCGTCATCGACGCGCCGGCGCACGATGTCTTTCACATCGCGCTTCTGGAGTTTGCTGATGAACCCGGAAGGATTCGATTTCGCCGCAGACTCCTCCTCGACGAACTGATACGCCTTCTTCAGATCGCCGGGAACCTTGTTCGTATCGACGCGCAATCCGAACAGCAGCGACTCCGCGTACACGTTGTTCTCGAAACTAAAGCTTCCATCGAGCACGTGTCGGCCGCCGGACCAGCCGTAATCTTCTTCGTCCGGCAGACCCATGTCGCGATCTTTCAGCGCGTGCTCGCTCAATCGATCGAGCAGATCCTGATCGATCGATTCCGGCGCTTGGCCGATCACTGCAAAGCGTCGAAACGAAATCGTGCCGGATGCAAAGCCCATGGTTTCCCTCGCGACGAAAAAGATAAAACACGGAGGACACGGAGTGCACGGAGAAGAGCAGAATGAATTTCCGTCTCCGTGTCTCCGTGATCTCCGTGTTTAGATTCACCTCTTGCTACTAGCAGTGAACGGGCCGATCACCAAACCTCGTTTGCGACTTCGACAGGATTCGCGCATGCTATCCACACGCTTTACACCGCACCCTCGGAGAACGCCGCGCATGCCGATTTCACATTTCGTCCGGCCGCTTGTGTTGACCGTCTCACTCATCTGCGCTGGCTGTGCATCCGAAACGAAAACGCCATCCAAGGGCGCGTCCGCTCCCGCGAAAGTCGAAGTCGCTAAGAAAGAAGCCGCCGAGAACCGCGCGATGGCTTCAGGCGATCGCGAGCCGCAAGGCATCAAGAAGGAAACCGTCACCGGCGGCGGCGAGCCGTTTCCCGCTGCAACGCCCGCGGCCGTCGTCAACGTCACCAGTCGCATCTTCCCGGCCGTCGTTCGACTCGATGTTGCTCAAGAAATTTATTCCGAAGGCAAACGCAACCTCCGCCGCGGCATCGGCAGCGGCGTGATCATCGACGATCAAGGTCACATCCTCACGAATTACCACGTCGCCGGTCGCGCGGCCGAGATCTTCATCACGCTCTTTAATAAGGAGCGCGTCCCGGCAAAGCTCGTCGGTGACGATCACTGGACGGACCTGGCCGTCGTGCAGCTCGACATGGACGTGATGAAGAAGCGCAACATCCCATTCAAATTCGCCGAGCTCGGCGACAGCGATGCGCTCGTTCCGGGACAAGACGTGATCGCGATCGGCACGCCGTTCGGACTGGCGCGAACGATGACGCTCGGCATCGTGTCGAACAACGAGCGCACCTTTTATCCTGAGAAACAGCGCATTGACGATTACGAAACCGGCGAGTTCAGCAACTGGATTCAGATGGACACGCCCATCGCGCCCGGCAACAGCGGCGGCCCGCTCGTCGATCTCACCGGCAAGGTTGTCGGCATCAACACACGCGGCATTGCCGGACAAGGTTTGAATTTCGCGATCCCGATTGATACCGCGAAGGACGTCGTCGCGAATATCCTTCGCACGACATCGGTCGATCAGAAAGGGCGAGTCGATCGTTCGGATCTTGGAATCGATTTCCGTCCGCTTCAGGATCTGGAATCGTTCTACGACATCGACATCAACAAAGGCGCGCTGATCAACAGCGTTGATCGCGGCAGCGCCGCAGCGAAAGCCGGCGTGAAGGCGCAGGACATCTTGCTCTCGCTGAACGGCAAGCCGACGAACGTCCGTTTCCCGGAAGAGATCGCGGCGGCGCAACGCATGATCGCCGAGCTGCCGATCGGCTCGGACGTCGTGATGGAAGTGAAGCGTGGCAAGGAAACGCTGACGCTCAAAACGAAAACCCAAAAGCTCGAAGGCGCGGTCGGCGAGGAGCGCGAGCTCAAAGTCTGGGGCATGAGCGTGCGCGACGTCACGCGCGCTTATGCGAACGCCGAGCGCCTCGACGACGATCAAGGCGTCGTTGTCACCACGCAAAGCAGTGGTTACCCCGCCGACAAAGCCGAGCTGCGCAGCGGCGATGTAATCCGCTCGGTAAACGGCCAACCCGCGACCGACATCGACGCGTTCATGAAGCTGTACAACGATTCGATCAAGGACAAGCAGACGAACGTCCTGCTAGACGTCGTCCGCGGCGGCCGTGGGAAACGCTCAGTCGTGTTGAAGGTTACGTACTAAATCGTGGCACGGGCGGCCCGCCCGTGTCTGCTCGAAAAAACACGGGCGAGCCGCCCGTGCACAACATTTCCGGAAAACGCTATGAGATTCGCTCGACTGATTTTCGTCGTTGCACTCGCGCTCGCCGCGCGTGTTTCATTCGCCGCCGACACTGACACTGACTCAAAACCGGCCCGCGAACTTTACGAGCGCGTCTCTCCTTCTCTCGTCGTCGTCCAATACACCTACGACGGCGAGCTCGGACGACGCGATCTCGACGGCGCAGGATTGGTTATCGGTGACGATGGCACCGTCACGTGCTCGATCGCGATCACGCCCGCACAGCTTCCCGACGAGCATCTCAAGAACTTCAAGATCATCATTCCCGGCGGACTGAACAGCGATGAAGTCGAGCTCGATGCGACGTTTCTCGGCCGCGATGAGCGAAGCAATCTCGCGTTCGTGCGCGCGAAGGATGCGTCGAAGCACAAATGGGCCGCGGTGAAGTTTGAGGATGTGAAGTCGGACGTCGGCGACGTCGTGATGTCCGTCGGTCTAATGCCCAAGGCCGCGGGTTACAAAACTTATCTGGTGATGTCGCACGTCGCCGCGCACATGCGCGGTCCGACGCCGCAAGTGCTCGTGGGTGGAGAAGGACTTGCGGCCATCGGCTCGCCGGTTTTCAACGCGGATGGCAAAGCGATCGGGCTTGTCGAAATTCAGCCGGATCAGAATCCGGTGCTGAACGATCCGCGCAATCCGCTCGGATCGATCATGAATCCGCCGCGGACGTTCGTGCCGACTGCGGATTTCCTGCCGAGCTTGAGTGACTTGCCTTCTGAGGGCAAACCGCTCGCCGTACCGTGGACCGGCGTGTCACAGTTGACGGGATTGAAGAAGGATGTTGCCGAGTATTACGGACTGAAGGACGTGCCGGCCGTGCAGATCGGCGATGTGATCCCCGGCGCTCCGGCCGACAAAGCCGGCGTGAAAGGCGGCGACGTCATCACGAAGTTCAACGGCCAGCCCCTCGAGCGCGGCGATCAACCCGAAGAAACCTGGCGCATCCTCTCGCGGAAAATCTCGCGGCTGAAACCCGGAACCGAAATCACGCTCACGCTCATGAGCGGCAAGGATCAGCCGCCACGCGATGTGAAAGTCACGCTGGCCGAGCGCCCGAAAAACGCGGCGCGCGCGAAGCGTTTCTTCGCCGAAGACCTCGGCTTCTCCGTCCGCGATCTCGTCTTCGACGACACCTACGAGCGCAAGCTTCCCCAGGACACTCCAGGCGTGATGGTCGCGTTCGTCAAACCCGGCAGCAGCGCCCAAAGCGCGCGACTCGCGATCGGCGATCTGATCAGCCAGCTCAACGGCCAGCCCGTGAAAAACGTCGATGACTTCAAGGAGCAGTACGATGCGTTCCGCAAGGACAAACCCAAGGAAGCGCTCGTGCTGGAAGTGATGCGGGGCGTGAACACGCAAGTCATCCGCATTGAGCCGCCCCAATAGCCCGCCGCCGCCAGCGATCCTTTCGCGCGAGCGGTCACTTGTTGTTCGTCGAAATCGCAATACAATCCTCACCCGCGCGCACGCCGTTGGCGCGTGCGGCTGCCGGGCAGGTAGCTCAGTTGGTAGAGCAATGGACTGAAAATCCATGTGTCGCCGGTTCGATCCCGGCCCTGCCCAATTCGGTTGGATCTGCCGAAAACACCGCGATTTCTGAGCGAATCGCGGTGTTTTCGTCTCCTGCTCTAACCGACGACACATGGGCGAGATGGTACGCATGGCGGGGCAAATCTGGGCTGGTGCGCCACACATCTTCTTCAGGACGCAGACTCTGACTTAACAAACGAAAAGCACCGGCCTTGCGACCGGCGCTTCTCGCGGATGGGATGGATGTTGCGCTACTTCGTCGTTGTTCGCGAGTTCCCGCTGGGGGAAATCTCGGTGGTCCTCACGATTTCAGAACCAGCGCGGCCGAGGGGCGTGTCGCAGACTTTGGATTCGGTAATCCTTTGCGACCCGTCCGACCGCGTTACGTGACGAGTTTCGTAGTGCTCACCATCGCGCCAGTGTTGTGTGACTTTTTCAGACATATTCTTTCCTTTCGTTGGCAGCTAAATGCTGCGTGTAAGGGTGTCGAGTTACTTCCGCTTTTGCTTCGCGTTGTTGGACCGACCTTGCTGCCAAGCTCGGTTTTCCTCGGCTTGACGCCGATCCCATGCGATCAGCCACGGACGGTTACCGCCCTTCTGACCGCTGTTGTGGGCACGCTGACGATCTCTGCCAGTACTGCTGCTCATTGCAGCCTCTCTTTCTGCTCCCGCAGGAGCGTTCCACAAGAAACCTTCGAAATCGGTTCGACGATCCGCTGGCAGGCGAGTCGCGGATGCCGAACCTTCAACAAGTGAATGAGCGACGGATCAAGCAGATACCGAGTGGTCGTGTCTCCTTTCTGGTTAGTTCCGGTCTAAGTCGGGTCGAATCCGACGTTCATCAGGCACGGTGATACCGGAACGCCTCTGAAAAAATTCTTGTTCACTTTGATCCGGCGAAATGACAATCGAGGTTGCACTTTTCGCTTTGCGCTGGCTGACGGATGGATGTGGGCGGTAGCCATTTTCGCTAGAAGTTTCGAGCAGATTCAGTCGTTTACGCACTCGCGATACACTCCCGATAACGGGAGGTGATCACGATGAGCAACGAGCACGGTGAGCAAAACCGTCCGATCTCCGTGACGATTTGCAGGCAAATCCGAGTGCGGCTTGCCCAGCTTGGCTGGTCACAGAAAGACTTGGCGAAGGAAATTGGAGTTTCTGAGTTCCAGATTTCGCGCGTGATGAATGGAGCTAAGCTCGATCAAGACCTGTTCGCACAGATCATGAGGGCGCTCGGAAGGGATTACTACTGGTTCGTTGAAGTCGAATCGAAGGGACCAGACTTGGCCGACGCATGGAATGCGCGATATGGCCAGCCAAAAGTTCTTTTCGATGTGTTCCGTGTTCATCAACAGAAACTGAATGAGATCGTTTCTTTTGATCAGCATCTCGTGTGCAGCCAGATGCCGAAGCGGCCCCACGACAAGAGGTACAACGCACAACTCAGTGAGATGCTTTGGCGTCCCGAAGGAAGCAGGATGTTGAAGACATTCATCGAGTTCGCAGACATGCGCAGGGAGCGATATCTCGCAAAGCTGGGTGCGGACGCATTACACGTCACCTCAATCGTACCGCGAAGCGAACTAGACCTAATCCTGCACCGCAAGTTTCCTTACGATGACCCCCGTTTTCACGCTTCCGATTCCTTCGAGACCTTCGACTACCTGATCGAAGAGTGCATTACCAAGCGTGGTTTGAGCTTTCACCTCTTGCCTGAAGCGGCAATAGAAGACCAGCCGTTGTTGCAGCGTGTCGTCAGAGAAGCCGACAGCCTCGCCGTCGTTGGTCGATCCCTCATGGTCAGACGGCACCTAGATTTCAACGTCGTCTGGGATGAGCACGAGAGCGAGGTGGAACAAGCGCTCTGGATGCACGGCCAACTCCTGAAATACATCGAGCGTTATTCAAAGCGCATGAACTTGCCGCCAGCAATCGCAACCCTCGCAGAGTATCGCGAGAAGGCTCGCGCAATGGCAAAGCAGGACTCTCGCGACCCTTCACCGGAGCGCATGCGATGAACACGGCGGACTCGCACACCCCTAGCGCGAACAACGTGGCAATGGTGGCTGGCGGCAGCAGCGGGATTGGACTCGGTGTTGCCAAGGCTTTAGCAACGAGCGGCTGGCGAGTAGTCCTTGTCGCACGGACGGCCAGCAGACTTCACGATGCGGCCGGGGAAGTAAATCGACAATGCCCATCGACGACGACCGTGCAAGTTGCGGATGTAACCGACCCCGACCAAGTGGAAGTCGCGGTCGCCGAAATTGAGCGCTCGATTGGTGCAGTCCAGTTGCTCGTAAATAGTGTGGGGCAGAACGACTGCATTGGTCCGGCTTGGCTGTCTGATGCCGAAGAGTGGTGGCACGATGTCGAGGTCAATTTGCGGGGCGTCTTCAATCCATGCCGCTCGGTACTCAAGCGCATGACCAATCGAAGGTCGGGCCGTATCGTGACCATCACCAGCGGCGCGGGTAACTTCCCGATGCCGATGGCAACCAGTTACTCGGTAGCGAAGGCAGGCGTGCAGCGCCTAACGGAGAGCCTTGCCATTTCGTTGAAACCGCTCGGCATCACGATCTTTGGCTTCTCACCGGGAAGCGTTCGAACGTCGCTGACGGAGAAGATACTCAGCTCTGATAAGGGTCGGCGCTATTTGCCAGAACTATGCAATCTCCCGACAGAGCGATGGAGTTCCGTTGAAGAGGTCGCGACATGGGTTGCCATGCTCGCGAGCGGACGGGCGGACGCTTTGACAGGACGCTTCATCACAATTCGCGACAATCTTGACGAGTTGCTGAACACGGCGACCGAAATTATCTCGCAGGAAAAGCTCGTGCTTCGCATGCGGAACTAGGCATATCGCGATTCGCCGACTGCCACAGCCACGAAAATTTCTCGCCAAGGAGGTGCGGACCCTTGCAATAGCGAACAACAGGGAGGAGGCGAGCCTGCTGCAAAATCGTTAAACCTCGGCAGGCCACATCGTCATGACGTTTCTTGTCGGTGTATTTCTTGTCGTGTACGCCGCAATTCTTCTGGCAGAACTTACCTTGTCATTGCTGAAGGCATTTCTGAGACCGCTGGTGAAGCCGCCGTTCTAGCGACCTTGAGCGCCGCCACCGGCCGGTGATTCGTCCACCGATCCGTATTGGATTGTGCGGATCGCAGCGTCGGCGGCGGGATCAAACATGTGGTAGTAGAGATCAAGGATGTCGCTGTTGCGGTGCCCGAGCCATGTCAGCGCGTACTTGTAAGCAATGTTTGTGCGAGCGCACATCGATGCGAACGTATGACGAAACGTGTGCAGCTTGTACTGACGCGGATTCGGCAGTTCGCACTTCTCGCACAAGTCCTTGAGCTTGAAGAGCAGCTTGCGGTCGAGGAGTACTTTGCCCGTCGTAATCGGGTCGGAAAATAATCGATCATCGGTTCGGGGAAGCCCACGCAGCATGTCGCGAAGGCGAGGATGAATGGGCACGCGACGGTGCCGTCGATTCTTTGTTGTCCCATTCGATCCGCCGCGTCGGATGAGCAGGAAGCCGTTGTGCCCGGCGTCCCACTGAATATCGTCCCATTGAAGATCGCGAACCTCGCCGAAGCGCAGCCCGGCGTACGCCATCAAGAAGAAGATCGCCTTCAGATCGCCCGTAGCGGCTTCGAGCAGCCGAGCAACTTGCTCTGGTGTAAAGCACGGCTGCGGTGTCGGTGGAGGCTTCGGGATGAGGTCGGCACTGAGGATCGGGTTCTCGGCGATCAGCTTCGTTCGTGCGGCCCACTTGAACGCCTGCTTGATGACGATCATACGGTCATAGCGGGTCTTGTCGCTCAAGCCTTCATCGAGCATCCAGCGTGAAATGCCCAGTACGAACCTTCGTTGAATTGCGTGATGTCGTGCAACCCGTGTTGAGCCGCCCAATTCGAAAGCTCGCGGAGTACGAGATCGTACTTCTGAACCGTGCGAGGTGCGTGATCTCGCTGGCGCTGGTATTCGAGGTAGCGCTCGGCGAGGGTTGAGAAGCCGATCAAGGGCTTCGGCCGCAACGCTTCTGGGGTCAAGAGCAAGACTCGAAGCTGGATTGCACGTTCGATGGCGAGAGCCTCGTCACGTGTGCGAAGTGAGCGTGCTCCGGGCTTTCCGTGGAAGCACCAATCCGCGTACCACGTTTTGCAGACGATGACGGTGCCATCTCGCTGGCGATACTCGCGGTGTCCGATTCGAATCACTGGTTCAGTGCCCACCAAGCGTCGGTCCATGAGTCGCATGGTGATGTATCGGCGAATCGCATGTGTCACAGCGCGAGTGGAGAACAAACGAACCGACCGAGCGACAAACGCTCGGTCGGTTCGTTCGGTTACCCGTTAGTTCTGGCGACGACAACGGTGCCAGCCGCCACGCCAGCGACGACGAGCACGGGTCAGCAACCGCGAGTTTTGCGGATACCGCGTCACCCCGACGCTCGGAATCGGACACGAGAAGTCAACGGATTGCTTGCCCGAGCCCACCGACCTCAGCAAGCGGATGAACCGTCGTCGTCCCTTCGAGGGATGCAACATAACAACACTCCTTTTGAGCGGAGGTTCGTGTTGAGCACTGTCAGGAGCAGCACGTGCTGGTCACATTGACTTCTCAATCGACCTCTCCCTCTACTTGGAGGTGCTGGCGGTGTGGTAACTTTTATAACCATGTACCGTAGGGCCGATTCGGCCACCGGAATTCGCCGAGTTCGTCGGAGGCGAAATGATCGTCCAACAGCTTCCCAGCGAACTCGTCCCTTTCAGTCGCGAGCGCAACTAGCACCTTCGTAACCAAATCACGCGCATCGCTCTGCGACATCACCATCGGTTCGATACTCAGGTCAGTGCGCGCAATGAAGAAAACCACCGCCTCCTCGCCATCGCTGCCGTCAAAATTCGCCGGGTTGCAACTCATCAGTGATACCTCGGTGGCGTGATACTCTGGCCGATTCTCAGATTCTTCTGACATAAAAGCTCCGTTCTCCTTTAGGCCGAACGCCTCCGGCGCTCGGGCACGAGCTTCGGCCCCTTGTTCAACCAACCGAAGTCCGCAAGGCGCAGATTCCGCGAGTACTTCGCGACGAGGTGCAGCGACTTCAGACGGGCGAGAATTTGCACGCGTTTCGGCGTGAGACCGTCCACATCCAGCCACCACGTGATTGCGGTCGAACGCAGCGTGTGGAAGTCCACGGTCTCCGGGTTGTCCGTTCCAAAGTCCCACTTGATACCGGCACCGTCGAGATCACGCCTGAACAATCGCAGGACAGAACGGCTGGTAGCCGGAAACGGAAAGAGCCGCTCGTCGAGATCGCGACCCTTCACATAGCTTTTGAGAGCGACCGCTAAGTCGGTGGGGATGGGCACTTCGCCCGCCGTTCTGTTCTTGGCATTCCGTGCTTTGATCGAAATGCACGGCGGCTTCGAGTCGAAGTGAATGTTCTTCACACGAAGGCTAATCAACTCGGATTTGCGATACGCGGTCTTCACCGCCGTCCAGCAGATCAGCAGGCGATCATGGGCATTCCATCGTGCCTGCTGACCCTTGTAGCGCTCGAACGTGCCGAGATATTTCGCGAGCGCACGGAACTGAGTGACGGTCAACGGCACCCGCTCGACCTCGGGCGCTTCGTACTGACCGGGAGGTTTCAGGTCTGCGATGGGACTGCGGAGCGAACGGCCAGACTTCACCGCCCACTTCATAAAATCCTTCATGGCGACGATGTAGGCTCGACGGCTGGCAACCGCGAGTTTGAAGCTGCCAACGGCTTCGAGAACATCGTCTTCCGTGATCGCTTCAAAGGCCTAAACCTTGAGCTTCCTCACGATTCGGCGAACGCGGTTCGCCTGCACCTTTGCATGGTTTGCCGAGTTCGTTTTGCGAGAAGCAACGACACTCTCGAACTTGTCGATGTGCTCGTTGATCGGCAAGCCCTGATGGACCCGTCGTTGGTCGAGCAGGCCAAGTTCGAGCAGCCGCTCGGCGCGAGCGCCCGGAAGATTGTTGATCCACTCTTGCAGATGGCCGGGCGGCGGGTCACCGTTCTGCCTCGCCTTCAGAAGCATCTCGATACGGTCCATGAGTCGGCGCGCAGCATCTTCGTGGCGATCACCGGGCACCGTTACAATACGCCCGTCATGATTGCGGAAGCGGATGTTCCACTTCAACCTGCGGCCATGAGGGGGAATCAGGTACATGAGCTACCGGCCTCCGCGCGAGTGGCGGCGGATGAACAAGTCGAGATCATCGGGGCGAATTCGAAAGAGCGGTCGTTTGCCCGGCTTGATGAACGTGCGCGGGCCAACGCCGTCATAAATCCAGCGACTGAGGGTCGCGTGGTGGATGCCGAGCTTTGCGGCGGCGCTTCGGAGCGTGAGCATCTTCTTCATGCTCTCTACGCCGATTTTGTGCGCGTGTGGTAACGGCTTTTGATCGGATCATGGTGAACACGCGGTCGCGCACGATGTCCTGCATCTCGGCGCGTGACATTCTTGTGAAGGTCTTGCCTTCATCGATGAAGCTCGCACCTTCGCGCGTACGCATGAGTTGATCCCAACCGTCACCCGTCAGGTGCTGGCGATAATCATTGCGATCCAGTACGCGAATCGTCTGCTGCCGTTCAAGCTGGACGATGCCATCGCTGTGGCGAAAGACGACCGGGCCAACGTCTCCTCGATAGCCAAGGTAGACGAAGAGCGGACGAACGGGCGTGGGGCCGACAACCAACCGCACGGCATCATGATGCCTCGGATGTCGGTCAAACGGACCGAGTTCTTGAACAGCCTGCTGATGCCAGCGGCCGATCTCGTCCCACCAGTTTGAATCGCTGAACTTTCGTGTCCGGTCGAGGATGGCAACGAGCCGCTTGCAATGCGAACACAACGCCTCGATACAGAAACAGACGGCACCATCGCGGTCACGTGCAGCACCGACAAATTGAACATCTTGTTCACGAAGACAGTACGAGCAGTGATCACACCGCACCGTGGTGAACGGATCACCCGAGTGTCGTTCGCGTGCAAACCTTGGCAACTTGACGATCCCGCGCATATACGCTCCTCATGAATGCCGAGGGTCGCGGCAGCGTGCCCGCGACCCTCGCGCGCCACGTTTTCTCGTTAGGCCGCCTCCCGCAGAGAAGGCGGTTCATCGATCCGCATCCACTCGTACCCGCTGATCTTGGGGCGATGTTTCCGCGTGCGAGGGCGCTCGATCACCGGCACGAGCCAGTAATTGCCCAGCGGCAGCCAGAAATCGCGATGTGCGACACCTGCGTTCGACACCTCACGTCCACAGGTGCCACACATCGTGCGCCAGTCAGCCGCGTACAGAATCTGCTTCGGCAGAGCCACCATGACCTCGGCTTCAAACGTCTCCAAGTCCACCGTCACACGGGGACAAATCACGTTGACGAGCATGCGGAGCTTCTCGTAGCAGTCGCCGTCGCCAAGGTGTTGCTGGAATTCGCAGAGGCTGCCGTGGATGTCGGCAGCCAGCTTCTGAGGATCGAGCTTCACCTGATTCTGCGCCATGGCCAGCCGATGCTCGATCTGAGCGCGCCGATTGCGCAGCTCCTCGATCACCTGACCGCTGTCTCGCAACTCGTCAGCGGTGAAGCTGCGTTGCATCTGAAGCACGCGCGCCTTAATTGCTTCGAGTTCCTCGCGGAGCTTCTGCTTTTCCTGTTCGCTGGGCAGCGCAGCGATGGCATCCGTCACAAACCCGTCGATCAACGACTTGATCTCAGCGGTGTTCGCGAAGACTTCCTTCAGGACTCCCAGCGCAGCGCCCTCCAACGGCGGGGCCGGGGCGGTGGTGAACAACGCACATTCGCGAGGCTCAACCTCGATGACAGGGTTGCACATGTAATCCCTGTATTTGCTGTTCCGCCCGTGGGTCTGGCCACAGAACTTGCGGTTGTAGTACTTGTCGCGGAGCACGTCTTTCAGGAAGAAGCGACTGTTCGGCTGATTGCTGTTGTTCTTCAGCTTCGGCTTCGCGTGCCGCAGGTGCCAGTCTTGGTAGTAGCCGCGAATGACGCGTTCAGCCGCAACCCGGACCTCCGCATCTTCGATGAAATTCGCAAGCTCGGGGTGCTGCACCTCGATCATCTCTTCCACGGGACGCCGGTCACGCGGCACGGACTCACGGCCGAGCTTCTCCAATTCGTCTTGGTTCACCTCGCGCTCCTGCGGACGATCCTGACCAGCAAAGTGGTACAGCCCGCACTTCAATTTCATGAAGTAACTCCACCCGAGGTACGTGGGGTTCGTGAGGATGTCCCGCATGGCACCGGCCGTCCACGCCTGCGCACGCAGCGGCTTGACGCCCTGCTCCACAACGTATTTCGCGATCCGAGTGAACCCCTGACCATCGCGGTAGCGAAGGCGGAACGCTTCCCGAATAACTTTCATGACGTGCGAATCGCCGGGCACGAGACGCACCGTCTCGCCTTCACCAAGAAGGTAAGCGGCAGTCGGATGTTCGCCCCGGTGATGACGAGCAATGACTTCCCCAGAGGGTTCTTGCAGCAGTTCGCGAATCCCCCCGGACAGCTGCCGGAGACGGAGCTTCGGCTTACCGTTCACGTCGAGGTACTGACGATCAACACCAATCGGAGCAGCACCGTGTTTCTCCACGGACTTGCGGCGAACAGCATCGAGAATCCCGCGCGTGACGAAGCCCGAAGTCTTCTTGGCTTGGAGGTGATTCTGAGTGTCCATAACACTCTGAATCATGTCTTTGAAGTCACCGTCCGGGATCGGGTCCATCACCGAAATGATGAGGACACCCTCCCGCGCAAATTCGCTCCGAACGGTGAATCCGTGGCGAGCGCCACCGCGCGTCAGACGAGACGAGTCGTACACCACGATCACGTCGAAGTCTTTGAACACCCGACGCCGTTCAAGCAAGTCGCGAAGGTCGCGACGATTGAACGTCTTCGAACCAGACACACCCTTGAGGTAACGTCGTCCACCCACTGCATGCCCAGCTTCTCCTGAGCATGACGGTCGTTGACCTTCTTCTGGTCGTCAGTGGTCGTATCCTGCATATTCGTGCTTCCACGCAGCAGGTTGATATAGCGTTTCCCGCGCAAGGCATTGGTGATCATGTGTCACCCTTTCTCTTGTAGAGGCGACGACCATTCGTCGCTGACCTCTACCTCGCGCGGGTGCAGGTGTGGTAACTTTTTCGGCGGCGCGCATGGTTCGTTCTTCGTCACGATCTCATCGGCTGCTCTTTCGACAGCGCGCATCACGTATTCACGAAGGAACGACTTCATAGCACCCTCGAACCCCGCGAGATTCTGTGGTGACAGTTCTTGAGGGGCGAGCTTGATTCGCAGAGGAGGTCGTCTCGGTCGCACCGCATATCCTCATCGAATGTAGAAGCGCTCGGCCTCGGCCTCGACGTGCGCGCCAGCATCGGGAAGCTCGCCGGTCGTGGCGACGTGCTCATCGAGAACACTCTTCGAAACTCGCTCGACCACGACCACCGCAGCCCTGCAACTTCGACGCGGCCAGACAAGGACAGCTTGTTCGTCATCCACGATGAGCTTCGGACGCACCGTTCGAAAGCCAACGGTGCCCGAGGGCAAGGCAACTGACTTCCGCTTATTAGCCAACCGCTCTAGTTCCGAGCTTGTCCACGCCTCAAGCTGTCGTCCGAAGAGGAACATGAGCGTCTGTTCTTCGCGCGCCGCGCGCCGCTGCTCTTGTTCGGCCCACATCTTTACTCGCTCCGCATACTTCCTCGCTTCAAATACCTTGCGCACAAACCAATTCGCGCGCTCTGCCGAATCAATACAAAAACCGGTTGGGACCGACCGAAGGATTTCAACGTCGGTTTCAGGCTTGGCCGCTTCAACGCGTTCGAGGCAATTTTGATGTGAATCTTCTACGTCAACTGTTTCGTGTTTCATGGTTTTCCCTAATGCGGGCGTGGCCCGCGAAAGCGTCGAGCGCGTCGAACTTCGCGGGCGATAGCACGCTGATAATTTGGATCAGCAGACGAGATGCGCGCATCGAATCGAGGCTCGCGGACTCCAAGACGAACGCGCCGTTGTCTCAAATTTCCTCGTGTCACCCCCCAAATCCTCTGAAGGGCGCTGTCTGGCAGACGCCAATCGATCATCGCCCAAAACTGGTCGTACCGAGTCCGATTGAAGCGCTGCCCACGAATGCCAAGCGCGAGCGCGATTCGGTACGCCGAAGAAGGTGAGATGCGTGCGCGGCATTTGCGGACCAAATCCGGCAGATGCATCACCAACGCCATTTCGCGGTGCATCGTGAGCCAGTTCGAAAACTGTGTTCGTGCATCATCCATCGTGCGAAGGGGGTAAGGGCCACCTAGTTCTAATCGTTGCAAGGGAGGCGCGGCACCCGTGTGTCGCGCCTTGGCGAAGTCACTCCATGAGGATTTTCAACAGTTCGGGAGTGACCACCGCATCACCGCTCGCTCGGCTCAGGCGCTTAGCCTGCCACTCGGCCACGCGATGACGCAGTTCAGCCGGAACGAAGGCGTCACCGATGTCGCGATACTTGACCACGATCCACTCGTTGGCCGGGGTGCGACGACGGATCGGACGCACGGGAGTCGTCAGCATGTACGGCTGCCGCGAGGTGCGATGCGTGATGCCGACGCCCAAGTACACCGTGTTCGCCAAGAACTGCTGCACCATGTGCCGGGTCCACGGAAGGTGATTCGGCGCGGCAACGTGAGTGCTATTGAGGAGGCGAGAAATTCCGTCCGGGCTGCGGTTGTATTGGAACCTCTCGACGAACAGCCGACGAACGAGTTCGACTTTTTGGCGCTCGCCCGGAACAAAGGACGCGCGGAGGCTGCGCCAGCGCAAGCCAGTGCGGGCCTTGCACGCGGGGAAGTGCATCCAGATCGCTTCAGTTTTCGGATCGAGCACCAAGAACCCGCCGCGACCGTCCGAGCTCGCGCGGTAGAGGGCGCGTCCGTCGTTATCACGATAAAGCCGGTCCACTCCAACGGGGGTGCGCGAAGCATGCACGACCGTGCTACCGCGCAGCCCGTCCATGATCCCGGACCGGGTAGCGACAGAATGTTCGTGACTCCAAGACGCCGCCGAAGCCCTACGGATCGCATCGATCAATCCCGAAGGCTCGTCCGAGGCAAAGCGAACAACGATACCCCGAGCGTCAAAGCTAGCGCGGATGTGTTCAAACCCGATCCAGCCCTTTCGCGTGAGACGAGACGGGTCAGCCGCAACAACGGCGTCAAAATCATCATAGGTCGCCTTCCGCTTCAGCAAGTGCAACAGCGGCTTGTCCGTCCCGGAAAGTCCGTCCAAAACGATCTCGTCCACGCAGACGAACCCTTCCCGCTGCGCAAGTCCCGCAATGGCAGAACGCTGTTTCGCGAGGGCCGCAGAGTCACTGGTGGCAGTGCGCAACAGGGCGATGAAACGAAGCGGAGGGCGAGGGCGAATTCGAGCCGAGATCATACGAGTAGCTCCTTTGGAGGCCGCAGAACTATCTCCGCAGGCTCTACTCTCTAGGCCGCGACCCCCCCCCCTGTGTGGTAACGAGAACCGGCAGAACTGTAAGCGCCGGATGAATCGGAAGTAATGGCGGCATTCAGCAGCATGTCGTTAATACTACTAAAATAAGTTACGCTCGTCAAGCTGAACGTTCGAACTTGCCGATGTTGTTGCGGGCAAGATGACGGAACAGTCCGAGAACAGCGGCTTGAGGGCGCTTCGCAGCGCCCGCGAAATGATCGACGCCTTCCTCGCGGGGGAACGACGAAACCATCCGCTGAGGTTGGCGCGCCCGAAACTTGCGCGCGCTGAAGCTGAGATGCGCAGGCTCTTGAATGTTAAGCCGATTCGGACGCGAAGCGGTCACAACATTCGTTACCGCATAGAGTATGTGGACGACGAGCCGCATCTTACGGAACGGCGACCCGGAGGAATCTCACGCCCTTTTCGTGTTGGACGCGACGTGTACATTGCGACGGCACAAGCGTTGGACACGGCTGATCGACCACTCCTCTTCGAAGAAGTCATGCAAGGGGTAGCCGAGCGCGTCCGCCCAGCACCTCCATCGTTCCAAGTCCGAACTTGCCTTCGCTTCTGGACAAGGGCTTCTAAACCCCTCGTGGAGCGTGTGAGAACTCGCTACAGGGCCGTCCACGTCGGGCAACTCGGCAGTGAGGTGGATCAACTTTGGTTGAGGTTGCAGGATCGCGGCACAGTATGAGTGTGCCTTGCAGACCGAAGAGAGTTGCGACAGTCAGCGTTTGACGCGCGACGGGGACAGTTGCTTCCGCATCGCTTCCCATCTGTCCAATGGCGGGCAGTCGGATTGCACCCACTCCTCGATCTCCGCGATCCGCCACCGCACGCAACGCCCTAGCTTGATCGGCTTCGGAACCTTGCCGCCCGCTCGCATCGTAAAAAAGGTTGTCCTTGAAATGCCGAGCATCGCAGCGACGGTCCGAGCGTCGGCGAGCAGAGACTCCTTTTTCGGAGGATCGTTGACGGATGCTTCAGCCGAAGAACTTGACACGTTCAACTCTCCTCAAATCCGTGGGTCTTGAACCTGAGTGTTCGGCAGTTCTCCGTTACCGTGCGAACGAGATCATCAGAAGCGCCGGTGGGAATCTCAGCTTCCACTTCAAGTGTCACTCTGACGATCGCGCCGGGCGCAGTGGATAAGTGCTGAATCACTTCCTCGGTAATCCGTGCTGCGTCACGGCCCACGCGAAGGGTGTCGATGTCAACGGCACCGTGAAACCTCCGTGGCTTTACTGCTGCTACAGGAACGACAGGAACCCCACGACCGGGACTCACGGTGTCTGAGCCGCTCATGGGAGTCTGCGGATCCGCCATTGAACCAGTCTCAACGGCTTCCTTCTCGCGGCGTTCGGACTCAAGCTGCCGCTGCGCGATCTCGGGCTTGACGATCACGCTTTGGTTGTCGATCAGCACTTGCAGCGCATGACCGGCTTGCAAGCCCACGTATCGATTTGCGCCCGCGTCATGGCGTTCCGCGTACGCAAATGCTTCCGTTTGCCACGTGAGTCTTCCGATCCCGTCCCGCACCGCAGCGAGGAGCACATCCGTGTCGCGAAGCCTCGGCAGATATAAATACTTCGCGAAATCCTCCGAAAGTTGTTTGAGTCCAACATGGTCACCGCGCCAAAGCGGAACGCGATCCAGTTCCAGCCGCAAGGTATTCCCGCCCATTTGTGTAAGGAGCAGCATGTCGTTCTTCAGCTTCTTTGAGGCGCGGACAGCAAGCGCCTCCTGACCCTGCTGCCTGATCTCGCTCCACTCCATCGAACCCTTCGGGTCAGGCTGCCCCGGCACCAGCAGCCACTGGTAAGTCTCGGGGATGCGAACCTCCACGGTGTCGTCGGCGCTCTTGCATTTCGTCTCGGCCTGCTTCCTCTGGAACTCGTCGAGATTTAACTGCTCCTTCTCATCCCAGATGCTCTGCCACGCGAGCCAGTTTCGTACGGCCTGCTTCAACTCATCAAGACGTGTCTTGTCGGCAGCGAGGAACACAACTGCGTTCTTGTAGTTCCTCGGTCCGCTGCCCCGCGAGTCAAGGATCGCTGCCGATTCTTTCCTCGCTGCACTGTCGGTGGACTTACCGGTATGCGCATGCTCGGGACCAAGGATCACAAGCCGCGCCTCCCGATCATCGGGCACGTCCGCGTGCGAGGATGGGCACGCGTGAACCTTATCGAAGTCGCCGCGACGAGCCTGCTCTTTGCGAACTCGCCTTATGATCTCCTCCATCACGTCGTGCTCGTGAAGCTGGGCCGCGCGATCGTCGGCCAGCCGCGCCACGGTGGGCTGCGTCGAGTACCAGAACCGCTTGCCGTCCACGTAGAGGTAGGTCGCACGATTGGAGAGATGACGCAGCGCATCACCGAATGTCGCGGTGTTTTCGCCGGGCTGCACGCAGCCGAGCTTCACCTGACGGTCGTCGATACCCTTGTTCGCCGCCTTCTGCGTCGGCGCTGAGCCAAGGTAGATGGTTCGTGCCACGCGGCGGGTAGCGGAGAACTTCCCGAAGTTCGGGTTCTCGCGGTCGAGCGTAAGGGGCAACGAGTGCGGCCCGTCTACGTCCTTGCTGATGACTGGCACCCAGTTGTCTTCCAGATACCGAGTTAGTTCACCCTGCACGTTCTGATCATCCACCGGTACGTGGGCGGGCATGATCGCCACACTCTGATCGTTTCGCTCCCAGAGCGAATGGATGACCGCCGCCATCAACCGCAGTACGCCACGGGTACGTTGAAACCGTTCGAGCGTAGACCAGTCGTCAAAGAGTCGGTCGAACAACTCGGGATGCACCGGGTATGCGGCCTTGAAGCGGCGCTCGTAATCCATCTCGCGGCACGCACTAGGAAACTCTTGCTGCTGTGACCCGTACATCGCCATGAACGCGCGGATCGACGCGTCCCGCGCCGCAAACAGGCTCGGGTCATTGACCGGCTGAAAGAGTCGGCGGCGGACGATCTCAAACCCTTCCTCGGGACTCGCTGGTCGCCACGTGCTCTGAAGTCGGCTGGTGATGTTCTTCAGCCTGATCAACGCCTGCTTGCCCCACTCGCCGCCGACCTCGATGTCGCTCGACGGGATGCTGATCACTAACAGCGCTTGCGGCGAACCCTTCACCGTCTCGGTCAGCGCCTGAGCAAACGAGAAGTGCGTGTCGAACGTCCCGGCAGGCAAGTTGCTGCCTTCGTGAAGCTGACGCGCATATGCCACCCACTCGTCAATCAGAATCAGGCACGGGGAAAACTTCTTGAACAACTCGCGGAGCTTGTCGCCCGGATTCGAAGCGCTCTCGTCGGCTTCTTTGACGATGACGTACGCCTCTTTGCCTTTGCCGACGCAGTTGCCCAGTTGCCATGCGAGTTCGCCCCAGAGCGTGCGCACGACGGTGCCGTCCGATTTCTTCTGCGGCATACCGGGCGGGATGCGGTTCCCGACCAGCACCGCTCGCTTCACGCCGGGCACGATCCCGGTCGCGGCTTCCTTCACCAGCGCATCAACGCCCGGTAGATCAGCCGCCTTGGTCCCGCTGAAAAGGTGGTACAACGCCAGCATGCTGTGCGTCTTGCCGCCACCAAAATTCGTCTGAAGCTCGACGACGGGATCGCCGCCCTCACCTTTGAGCCTGCGGATGGCACCGACCAGAAGCTGCTTCAATCCGTCCGTGATGAACGTGCGGCGGTAGAACTCGACAGCGTGCTTGTACTCGTCGCTCGCTTCACCCAGATACACCTGCCACAAGTCTGCCGCGAACTCGGCCTGTGCGTAGCTGCCCTTGGCGACATCCGGGTGCGGCATCATGATCTCGCGCCACGGCCGCAAGCCTCCGGTCGGCTTTCCTTCGACCGGCGTAACGGCTGCGCGTCTGACTTCACTCCGGCGCTGGTCTTCGAACTTCGTTCGAAGCAACTCCATCTTCATCTTGTCAATCTCGTCCACCTGCGGTGCCGAGATCGCAGTCAGCAAGAGACCGGCCGTGTCGATCGCGCGATATGCTTCGTCCGTCGAGAACGTGCCCGCGTGCGCCCACTGGTTTCGAATTTCCTTGAGCGAATGCACTGCATTCCGCTCGGCCTTGCCGAGTGTCTTCTCGAACACGCGGTTCCACTCGTTCAACAGGATCGCCAACAGCGTCGAAGGATCGGTGAAAACCATCCCTCCTTTGAAGCGGATGTTGGCGAAGCCTTCCTCGGCAACCTTCACCCACTTCTCGCCGTGTACGGCCTTCATCTCTCGCTCGACGAACGGACGAAGCCCGTCGCGTAAGAGTTCCATCGCTTTCCCCACCCGTTCTTGATTCGTGATCGCCATGATCCGCCTTCTACTCGCAACATGAACGAGGTCACCCGTGGTGCCACCACGGCTCCGAATTTTGCCACCATCGCCCAGATGAATCCGCCAATAAAACACAGCACGCCGAGCACTCCAACAATCACGCCCAACGGTGGACTGATCGCCAGAACCAGCGGCGCAAATAGGCATCCGCCGAACAGTCCAACCATCGCGAGCAGAAACCCGGCGAGCATCTGCCATTTGAATTGCTTCGAAGTCTGCTCGATGAGCACGGCAGCCGCTACCACAGGCGCGACGGGCACCGCATGGTTCAACGATTGATTCGGCACCCCGGTGACCGGACTTCCCGCTGGCCAGCACGATTCGACCAACAGTCCGCTCTGCATCGCTTCGTGTTCTGCAGCGGACTGAGTACGAGCATTGATCCGCAGGACGGCTTCCTTACCGGAATCGCGGAACGCACCCCGGACTTCCCACTGCTGAATCGGTGTCGGGAAACTTTCTTGCGTACGCGGTGGGACAAGGGGAAATGGCGGCACGCCGGGCTTGGTAGGCGTCGGTGTGCCGCCACCAAGCATCGCCGAAAGTCGCTCCGCCGCAGCCTGCTTCTCCTGAGCACTCGATCTGGACTGAGAAGTACCCATCGCGTTTCACTAAAACATGTCCGCCTGCTGTTGGACCGGTGCAGTCGGTGCCTGCTGTGACAACTTCGTGATCTCCGGCCACGCGATAACGAGGCCGTTGTAGGCCAGCGCCTCGCTCGCCCAACCCTTGCGTTCGCAGATGTTGTAGAGCCGGTAGGCCAGATCGCGGGCGACCTCGCCCATGCCGCCGACGCGGCGCAGGAGATCGGCCGCTGCGGTTTCGCCCCCGGTTTCCAAGGCACGGATCAGGTGCTGCACGATCTCCCAATGCCGCAGCCGGGTGTCCGTCGCCGGGTTCCAGTCTTCGGGAAGCTCGGTACGTTTGAGCAGCCGCACCTTGCCGCCGTATGCCTGCACGATCCCCGCTTCGACGAGAGCATTGACGGCCGTGTTTTTCGCCCGCGCCAGCACGTCTGCTACACCGAACGCGCCCTCGCCGACACTATGCTGCTCGAACCACGCGGTCGCCCAGCGGGTGTCGGCGTCGAACTCACCCTCCTGTTCAGCCAATACCTCGTCCAGCGTCTGATTGATAAGCGCGAGCGCCTGCCGCACTCGCATCGCCGATCCATCTGCCTCCATTACTCGTCCGTAACGAGTGAAGACTGCCATGCCCGGTCCAATTGCCGCTTGCGCAAGGTCTACCGGTGCAATGCTGCCGCGTTGAAGGTGTTTCAGCGCGTCTGGCAGTTCCTGCTTCAGAGCGTTCAGGAACTCGCGCCGGTTGGCCAGTGGCGCGCTGTTGTTACGCGACTTGCACACCAAGACAATGGAGCTTGCCAATGCGTTCGTGCCAATTCCGACACTTCTACCAGCGCGTTCCGTTCGCACAGGCCAAGTGCCCGTAATCGAAAATCCCGCCTGAATCAGACCCGCAAGCATGGTCTCCCATCCCGACGACGCCGTAGAGGTAACGGCGGTCCCGCCATCGTCGCTACCTTCGTCACTCTCCGACTGCTTGAACGCGTAGAACACTGTGACAGGATAATCGGGGTGTTCCGACGCTTGCATTCGAGAGAAGGCTTCGCCTAAGCCATGCTCGAAGTACCGCATCGCCTGCTCTCTGTTGTTCTCGTGTCTGTGCGGGGTAGCGATCAACTCCTGTGACTTTGGTGTGAGAAGTGTGCTGAAGAGGTTTGGGTAGAAAGTGTTCAAGGACTGTCGCAACCAGACGTAAAACCAATCTGACAGGTCCGCGTAGCCGATGTTGTCGTAGTAGGGTGGATCGGTACTGACAAGGACGCCGCTGGGCTTGGGCGCTCGGGCGTCTTCCTGAATGACCTGTCCTGCTGGACCCTGCGCTAATCGGCGGATCGCCTTAGTGGACGCCTCGATCATGATGTCCAACGTCCCTGATGAGGGGCCGAACACATTGCCCTCGGCGAAATCCCAAATCATTGCGAGTGCCTGCCGCGCGAACGTACTTCTAAGAATCTCCATTTGCGGGTTGCTCGCCCACGTTGTGAGTGATGATGCGTAATCCGTAACCCGCGATACCGCAAATGCCAGATATGTGGCGACCGCGTTCGCGTACTCTGCCGTGCCGCCATCTGATACAACGCGATCCCTCGCCTCACGTACCAAGTGGGTGAAACACATCAAGGCGACGAGTTGTCGATTTGTAAAGAGCTTTCGATGCCGATCCATTCCATACAACTGAACTCGAAATCCGAGCGCCTGCTCCGGAATAGGAGTTTCGGGCACATCGTCCGGTGGCGAGATGTTTGCCGCTTGTTCATGCTCAGGCGTTGGCGATAAGTAGACTCTGCCTCGCTTGCCCTCGGCCACAATTGCCATGAGCCGTGTCTGCATCCTTCCAGCCTTGGCTTCCCTTCTTATGTAATCAAACGGAATCGGTTGCCCTGTTAGAATGCAACGTGCCCCCGTCCGCTCAACTGTTCCTTTCGAGGGGTTAAAGTCGTCGCGAGGAGTGCCGGTGCGTACGGCAAAGTCGAAGTTGGTTCCGTGCGCAGAAGTGACTGGCTCGACCCAAGTGCGCTTGTCGGGCTTGGTAGCTACCCAAAAAGATCGTACCAACGGCACGTGTGTACCGCCGATAGCGGGATTGGGGCTGGCTATTGTGCGTGACCACAGCCACGCGATTACCGTGAGTTCTTCTCCGGCGTAAGGCTTCAGCTCTGGCCGTGCCTCGGTCATCTCGGCGGTGATCTTGACCCTCGGGTAGAAGTGGCCGATGCGCTTCTCTGCCTCATCACGCATCCACTTTCCGTAGTAATGCACGTCGTCGGCCAGACCCTGTGCGCCCTTCCCCGTCTGATGCAGTTTGCCCTGCTTCCGAGATTCTGGGTTCACTGGCGGCTGATTCGCAAAGTTCGGTGGGATTTCAACTAGCGCCTTGTTGATGAGGACGGGCACCGGGTTGAGGTCCGACGCGTACGCCCGCAGGCCCAGCCGCTGGGCTTCGAGCGGGATGCTGCCCCCGCCGCAAAACGGGTCCAGCACGGGCGGGGCGTGCTCGGCGAGGAAGGCGTTGACCGACTCGGACTTGGGCAGCCGCGTGACGTTCGAGCGGAGCTTCTTCAAATCGCCGTGGCCCTTGACCACGAGGTCGTAGACCGTCTCGCCACCCAGCAGCTTGTGGTCCTTCTTCAACTCGCCGAGTTCGAGCTTCCGCGAGGCCACGCAGCGAGCAATCTCAGCACGTGCGGCGTTGATGATTAGTTCGTCGTTGGAGTTTTCCCACTTCACCAGTTCCTCGATCAGCTCGAACAACTGCTGCCGCTTCTCCCCGGCCATATGCTCACGCGTCTCGGCGTCGTACTTCGCGTACGCCGGATCGGAATCGGGATCGTCCACGAGCGAAGCGAAGAGGACAGCACGGCACGCCGCGAGCGGACGCCGTGCCCACCAGAGGTGCAGCGTGGACGGATGCCCGTGCCGGATCGACTTCTCCCGCGCCGACTCCTTGTTGATCGCCTCCAACGGCAGCGCGACCTCGATGAGCTTCTTTCGGTACTGCTGGTTCATGCGCCCTCGGCAACGGCGGACGCCGACGACGCCGCCACAACTTTGTCCGTCCCCTTCACCGCCATGTCCTCGAAAAACTGCTGCGACGACTCCAATACCCGCTTCAACCACTCGAAGTATTCGGGCCAATGCTTTCGATCAGTCAGCCGTGCGAAGCGATATGCCGCAAAGTAGCAGTGATCACTCTCCTCGATTTCGAACTTCGCCCCACTGGCTTCGGAAAGTCGTTCGATGTCACCTTTCGCTTGGTCAAAGGCAGCAAGACCCTTCTTGCCTTCGAAGCCGATGCCACCGCCGACCCAGTTGTCGGTGAGCGAGCAATTCATCCACAGGAAGACGTTCTTCCGAAGATCGATGTCTTGCCAGCGTGACGAAGATGGCGAGCCGTATTCCACCGGGCTTTTGGTCGTAATGAGGTGTGCATCGAATGCAGTCCAGAAGTCCTTGATGATTGCCTTCTGATCAACGCCTTCCTTAGACGTGTGGATGCGTGGCTCGATGGCCTGCATGAAGCGAGGGAGGATCGTCGCGAGCCACTCGTGCTGTCGAGGCCAATCGTCATTGTCCCGCGTACGGACGGCATCAAGGTACACGGTCACGCTGAACGGCTTTTCGTATTGCCACTCGGCGGTGGTGTTCAACTCGGCATCAATTGCCCCTCGTTCGGCTTCCAGAATCTTCAGTGACGACGCAGCGTACTTGCCGGTGAAGCGGAGTTGAACGCTGACCGATTCCTCGTCAGAGTCGCACTCGACGACGTATCGTGCGGCCTCGCGCTCAGAATCGAACGTAAGCCGACACTTATCGGATGGGGCAGAGGTCGGTTCGAGTTGCGAGTGCTTTGCCAGCACGCGGAGGAATTGAGTCCAATACTCTTTGAAGGGGATGTCGGTGTCTTCGACTTCTCCGTCGTTGATGCCGATGTCGAGCGGATCGAACTGCCGCTTGTATGGCGCATCCGCAGGTCGGTCCCAGATCGCCGCAACCTTCTTCGCAAGTTCAAGGCCTCTTGCCTTGATCAGTTCGTCGCGCCAGTCGGACAACTGACAGAAGTGTTTGTTCAGTTCTACCTTGCTCTCGATCAACAACTTCTGCTTGCGTTCAAACGCCTTGTTCGAAAGGTTCGGGTTGTAGCCGGTAAGGGTCAGATTGCCGAGCGTGTCGAGCCAAGTCTCGTGTACCTGTTGCCACTGCTCGCCAAGCATCGCTTGCCACGCTCGCCCGTTCTTGTCGTCATCGATTGTCTGAGGCATCACGTGCTCGATGCTCAGCTTCTCCAACGGCACCTGCTCCTTGTGTCCGAACGAGTCCTCAAGTGCTTCAAGGATCGCTCTGCACTTCTGTGGTTCACGCCAATACAGGTCGAACGTAACAAGACCGTCGATGAAGGTCTGGTCGTCAGGCCAGCCACGACGAGTCCAGTATGCTTGCAGATCGGCTCGCGGGGAGTTCTTGATCGCGAGGATCGCTTCGGGGAACCACTTCGAGTACGCCTTAGCCGACTCGCCGACGATTGCTCGACGGATGACGAAGCTCTCTAAGTCTCGGATGCAGCCGAGGAAGTCTTCCCCCGACAGGGTGCCAGCGTCCTTGCGGTTGAACAGATTGAACAAGAGCGGGTGAGCCGTCGTCACCTTGAGCAGCGTTATCCGACGTAGCGCCTTTCGAAGTGCCTCGTCGGAAGCTGTGGCAGGACGCCGCAGCAGTAGTTCGTAGGCGGCATACGACTTTAGCTCTTTGACGACGGCCTCAGGTTCCCACGACTGGGTGTGAAGTGACTCCTTAAAGTCAACGAAGGTATTACCCTTGCGCGAGTACGTGCCGTTCCGCATCAGATAGTCGCGGTAGAACGGTGTCGGCGACAGGGCCACCGGGTAGTCTTCGGTCTCCTCGAACATCGCTTCAAACGGCTGCCAGTGCTTCTCGTTGAAGGTGCCTTGGTCGGCCAAGGGAATTTGCATGAAGATGAAGTTGCGGATGAGGTCCGCTTCTTCCAGCGGCAGTCCCGCACTATTGAGGCTGTCAAAGATTTCGTACGGGTTCTCGCTATCGATGTTGATGACCACGAGCGACAACTGCGCTGTGGCAGCGCCGAACAAACGTCGAAGCGATTGCTCGGTGTCCGATGCGCAGAACGCAGAGATCGCATCACGGAAGAATTTGTAAGCGCGAATGACACCATCGCGACGTGAGAACCCACCGTGGTCTCCATCGATCACGCCAAACAAAACCTCGCGATCACCGGTGCGTGGAACGACTTTGTACTTGTGCTGACCCTTTTGATACTTATGGATCAGGTATCCTTCATGTATCTGTTCTTCGAGTTCGTGCGCCCCATTCTGCTTTGCGAGATCGCGGATCGCGGCGAGAAGGATCGTCAACGTAGTCAGCCGTTGTTGACCATCGATCAGCAGATACTCAGCGACGTTGCCCGGCATCAGGTTATGTGGTGTGCAAACCAGCGGGCCGAGAAAGTGGCGGACCGGCTTCGCCTCGGTAGTTAGCGCTCGCAGGTCGTCCCAGAGCCTTTGCCAGTGCGGCACCTTCCACGAGTAGTGCCGCTGGAAGAAGGGGATGAGGAACTGCTCAGGCGAGTAGAGAATTTCTTGTACGGTCTTCGCGTCGGCTTTCATTAAACACCCTCACTTTGCGAATCCTCCAACTGCCCATGTCGAAATACTGTCCGGGCACAGAGCAGACTGGCTATCATGTCGTCGCCGCCCGTTGCAGAAGCTGTGGCGGCGCAATCTCGTGAAGCACAGCTTCGAGCGCTTCGATGGCTTCACGTGCATTTTCGACTTCTGCCACCGAGAGCTTGCCGGTGTCCGTCGTGAGGTTCTGTGTCGCGATGTCGGTCTGTCGCGCAACGGTTTCTGCCATCTCACCAAACTTCGTCGTGAGCCAACTTCCGAGCACGCGAACCCCGTCAAGCAGCGAGTTGGTCACATCTTGGAACATCACCTGTGCAACTTGCTCGGCGTGGGTTGTAAGCGTGTTGACTATCCGCCCCTTCATCCCGCTTCCCCGCTCCTCGGCTGCCTTCTTGAAGGCCTGCTGCATGTTCGCACTGACCTGTTCGGGGATTCGGTCGTACAACTCGCGTCGGACCTCTTCGATCTTCTCGGTCATGTCCTGCTTGGTCTGGGCGAGATGGGCGCTGAGAATCTTGTCAGTCATTTCGATGATCTCGGCGAGGCTCTGGTGGTACTCCACGTTCCCGCCTTCGATAGCTCTGATAGCGTCTAGCAGCTTGCGGCGGAACTCGTCTGCAATCTGGCTGAGCTTCAAACTCCACTTATCCAGCCCGTGCGAGAGGCGTTCGCCAAAGAAATCCGTCCATGCGAACGTGATGCTGTAGAGGATCGGTTTCGAAATGTCAGCAGGCAGGTCGTGCGTCCCGGTCGAGCCCACAAAGTGCCCTCCCCAGCGCGACACCGCTCGAAGGGTCGCCCAGTGCTTCCCGTTCCAGCCTGAACAGACCGAACGTAGCTCGGTGCGGGCGCGATCGATGCCGTGCTTTATCTTCGCTTTGAGCGTCTCCTGCGCTTCTTCGAGTGCTTGCGCATATGCATCTTTGGTATCTGCGAGCTTTGTGTCCCGAAAGGATTGGGCCGATCTGGCCTGCACCTCCATGTCCTTCTTCTGCTGCTGCGTGGCCTTGTTCTTCTCGTCGAAGAAGGCCTTCTGAATGTATAGCTCGCGAACCAACTCTTCCCAGCATTGATCGATCTGGCGATGATGCGCGCGGGCCTGCGCCTCGACGCCGAACTCTGAGCACACGCGTTCCATGTGCTGCCGAAGCGCGGGAATCTCTGAAATGTCCCGAGTGATGAACTCCTTCGGCTTACCCTTTGTCAGCCCTTCAACACGGAGATATTCGCGGGCGGCTATTGTGTAAATGCTGCACTTGCCAAACGCTTCCCGCAGCGCGCTTGCCCGCGATTTGTCTTCGCCAGCCAGATGGACAAGGTGGTTTGAGAGATCGTGAAGCTGACGGCTTACCACACCTCGTGCGGCTTCATTGCGGGCACGGAGTATGTCAAGTTCCGCAGTGTCCTCGTCGAGACCAAACTCCTGCGGGTTGTCCACGTCAATCTCGTCTGACGCGGTGCCGACGAAGGTGAGCGCGTCGGCGCGACCGTCCATAACGACTTGCCGCAGAAAGGTGTCCGACTGGATCAGGTGGATTGCGTCTTTAGTCAGCGCCCGCTTGATGTTGAAGACGATCCAGACGAACCGGCAAGTCTTCAGGTAGTTCCGCGTGACACGCTCGCGGTCAGGGTTTGGGTCATTGATGCCCGGAAGATCAACGAATGTCGCGCCGTTACGAAGTGATTCGAACGGTCCGCGAATGGACACCCACTCCACGATGGGCCAAAACCGGTGCCTTGATTCGAGGTACAGTGCGACCTTCTGCCGGAATTCCTCCAATTCAGCGGAGGTGATTGTGGTGCGCCTCATCTCGAACGCTTGTGTGATCTCATCTGGTTCGACAAGGCTCGATGGCGTTAGGCGTGAAAGTTCATCGTCTGGCACTGATCCATAGATGGCCTCTAGTTTCTGACGCGCAGCTCCCGAGATATCGATGACGCCTTCACCTTCACCACTGTCGCTCGTGTCACCGGGAACCCCAGCATCGGCAATGTTGGCGAAGAGGCCGTCGAGTTCCCGCTGCCACGCCTCTCGTGAAATGAACTGAACCTCGGCCTCATAATGGGGCTGGTCGGCGAATGCAACCTTGCTGACCGCAGCAGTGCAGGCCCGAAAGCTTCCGATGGGAAGAATGCGTGCATGCAGCAATGCGTTGAGCAGTGTGCTCTTGCCTGCACCGGTACCACCAACCAGCGAAATCGTGACCTGTGGACGCTGTGCGTTCTCACGCAGCACGTCGCCTAGCCGCTCGTCGAGCCGACGCCAGACCTCGACTAATCGGTCAGTCTTGCGCTTGGCGAGACATGTGTTGATCCGGGTGCGGATGTCGTTAATCCGCTCCACGACAGACTCGGGCGTGTTTCGAGTCATGACGCCTCCGTGGCGGCGGTCAACAACTCCCGCAGGTCGTAGTTCACGCTGGTCGCTGCGAAGTCCGGTTCAGTCTTGAATGGAGTGCGAACGTAGCGGGGGATCGTCGCCTCGCCGCCTACCTCGACGATGGCGAGGATGAAGTCGTCTGGCTTGTTCAGTCCCGCCATGATTTCATTCTTCGTTACCGTCACGGTCTCGGCACCGGCAACACGGCCCTTCACCTCGATGAAGCGAAGCTTGCCCGTGTCGGGGATCGACGATTCAATATCCCAACCGAGCTTCTGTGCGCTCACGTCTTGCGGAGCGAATCCGAGCCGACGCTCCGCTTCCATTACAGCACGCATCGCCGCTAACTCGACGGCCTTCGTCTGACGTGCGAACGTCGATGGCAACGTCTGGCCGCGCAACTTCGCCACCAGCCCGGCCGGGACAATCAGAGCGCCTCCCAACACGACAGGCGGGAGTGGTGCAAGCCG
>JADMIO011660981.1_pt1 | contig 32422 bp, 17 predicted proteins | sample 8958161 | NCBI WGS metagenome assembly JADMIO01 (sample SAMN16585339, study PRJNA669376) | soil metagenome | isolation source: Crop rotation soil | place: USA: Cullars Rotation, Alabama | collected 2011
ACTTAAAACTTACACTCACTATTTTTCTTCGAAAAAATATGTGAGTTCCACAAAATAAATGAGTGAACGACATCTTCTTCAATAAAATTTGGTTCGCGACTTTGTCTGTCACGATCTGTGACGAATCGTTTCTAACATGTCTGTCATGTTTATGAGTTTGGGTATGGGTTAAAATTTTGATCCTATAGTTAGAAAGTGTTTCATAAAAAGGAACACTATTAACTTGACATGTTCTTCTAATTCGTTCAAGTTTCATTCTCAAACAAAGAGTAAGTATTGTCATCATTTTGTTTTGCCATTGACTTGTTCACATTAAATTTATTTTTTTTGCATAGAAAAAATATTTGTGTTCAAGGATACAACAACATGTATGATTAAAAGGGTATGTGATTTATGTATTGTCACATATTGTTATTTATAGAGAAGAGAAAGAGAGAGAAAAGTTTTTTTTCGGAAGCAGTACTATTCTTTTAAGTAAACAAACCTAATGCAGTTAAATGAATATGCTAAAAATAAATCCTTTTTATGCAAAAAAATTGTTTCCTTTTATCTTTTATATGAGAATATTTCGATGCTTATTTCAGGCATCATTACCAAATCTTTCCGATGTTAAATATTTTTGAAATAGTCATTCAAAATATAAACTAATCAAAATAACAGAATGATGATTTCACTCAAATGTATACAAATAAATACTCATAAAACTTATTAGTAATATTCTTGTTTATCACATTACTTTCTCTTTTTCTCCTATGTATATTTTGATTGCTTACAAAGAATCCTTTTCAATTCTTTACTGCATATATGCGGGTTTTTTTTTCGTTTCAAACGACAAAGAAAAAAAACAGTTATTCAATTTCTTACTATGAGTAACGCAGTCGTTCTCTTTGCTATATTATTATTTGACAGAAAGTGATGGAAAAAAATAGATTATTTTAAAAAATACAAGTAAGACTGCATTGGTTGTTCAATAATTCTTTTCTTGTTTCCAATATTCCCTACACCACCGCATTTATTTCAAACTATCGTCAATAATTTGAAAAGATGGTTGACACTTTTCTTTCATTTGAATAATTAGAACTACCTGTCGATATTAAATGCAGCACAGAACTTATGGTTGAACGATTTTCGACTCTCATACCTATTATGAAGAATTATAATCTGTCTAATCGACTATATTGGTCTTATGAAATAATACCGTTTAATTTAGATTCCCCAAAAAGTGTTCTTAATAATCAGCAATAATGACCCGAAAATGAACATACAATGAACTCTTGTTGCTAGTTGTTGAAACAATAGCCTTTGCGATTCCTTTTCGTGATACAATCGTATCCATGTTGAAAATTCTTCAGTATTCATCTGAACGTTTAGAAAAAAATTTCTCAGTGTTCTGTAACAACTCTCGTAAATGATTATCTCAGATAGATACGATATTTTGCGAGCAAGGAAAGGCAGTGTTGCCCTCTCTTAAGATATTTTAGCTGAGACTTAAGAAAAAACATGATAAAAACCAATGTTTTTTGTAGATAAAGTTGTTCATGGTCCTCTATCTCCATTAAAAATTGAGCTTTGATTCACTTTTGATCACGACTAATCTTATTCATTGCACGTTTCAGTTGATAAGTATAAGAAACTCAATGAAAGTATAATCGGAGTATTAATAAACGCTGAAATCTGTCTCAGCTGATTTTCTTTCTCGTTTCTATACATGTTTTAAGGCTTGCAAAGTGACATATGATTTAAGGAGTAAAGTATTCCAATAGATTTCTCTAAGTGATAACGACATACTTCTGTAAATTCTCTGCGCTCCAGTGGACTTCGTTTACTCCCATGGTCTCCCAATAATCCCATAAGCGTTCTGCGTCCCCATAACCTCCGTGTACTCCTGAGCGCTCCCTGCATTTCCATGGACTTCCAGTACTGCCCGTGCTTCGAATGTAAGGAAGTACGCTGTTTCTTCCTTGGATTTTTTTCTTGTCACTCCCTCTTTATGCCCAGAGACGATATCGGCAGTCTTAAGCAAGTCTCAGAAACATATATAGGGACATGGGTAATTGCCCGAAAGTTAGAATTATTTAAAAAATTGTCAACCTATGATATGGTTTTACAAGAAAATCAAGTTGCAAAGTTTGGCTCCGAGATTCTGCTTGTGAAAAGGCCTCTCTACGACATTAGAAAAACATCTATATAAGTGATATTTTACTATGCAATTCATTGATCGGAAGCTCAAATCGCGGTTTTCAGTATTAAAACCAATATTTCGTCGTTTCATTTAAGTTGAAGAATTCGAGTCATAAATAAGATTTGAAAATATTCAAGTCAATGCTGTCAGCGCCGAAAAAAAACCATGCGTGGTAAACAGTGTTATACAACGCAGGCTGGTGTCGATAGATCGCTGTAATCCCAGAACACAGTGAAAATAGTGTGAAAAACGATGTTTGTTGTCTACCGAAAAAGATGGCAAAACCCAGTAAAAAGTAACACGCTGTTTTACAGCCGTTTCGAGCCGTTTAAGGAGGTCGGAATGAATGTCTTGGGCTATTTTGATTTCGCCATATTGTGTTCCAGGGTCACTGGAAACCTTAGACGGAAGATTAAATCTTTTCATCACTGAGAAAAATACGTTGTGCTTTCTGGTATCGCATCTGCTGCGGAAAAAATGTTCTAGACAGTTTCCGCCACTAGAAGCTGATGGGTTGCATTATGTTTTGCGTGTAAGAGAGAAGAATAGATATCGTTGGTAGAAGACGATGCAATCAACCACACGAGGTCTTTGACAATAGGTGAAACAAGTTTTGTGACTCTGTACTTTATATATTTTAACTGGCAATTAATTTGCGAACGAATACTTTAAATATTTCTAATTTATTCTCATAGTCATCCTACGTACATGACTATGTATAGCAACAGCTCATCATTTAATCACCAAGAAGCGCATAGCATATTTGGATAAATCTCAAACGTCCACTCGTAATCTCGTTGTTATTTCCAATGTCAATTTGAAGAAAATCGAAAAAAAAGGATCATAGAATACTCTCTTGATCAAATACACAATTCCATGCAGAATTATATCAGGACGAGGACACACGAGAAATATGTAGAGCATTGATTAACAAAGGAATTACAAGTAGAGAAGGAAACTTACCGTTAGATTATCGAGTAATGGGTAATAGAGAATTTCTGACTTTCTCAAAGACAGATGATATCGCAAAAAAAACTATATTTTCTTAACTTCGATCATGGACTATCCCACTCGAGAAATCTCAATTATAGAATGGCTTCTCGAACTTCATAGATCTAAGAGTTTTATTAGGAAAATAATAGTTTTTCAAGAGACTTTTCCCTTCATTTTTATAGAGAGAAAGCATGCTGTTGTTTAAGCCATACGAAGGCATTTTTCCCAAACCCAAAAGATTGGCGTAGTCAACGCTATTTTATAGTTTAATGGTTGAAAAAATCTTTCTATTATCTAATTGGTCTAAAAAGCAAAAGGCTTTCAGCCAATTAAATTACTGTCAGAGTTTTTCTCACTATTATGAGAGCAAAACATTGTGTTCTCTGATCTAGTGGTGAATCTAGCATTTTTATGACGAAGGAGACTCGACGGAAAAACGAGACCATTTTGTTCGGGAGGTTTCCGGTGAACTCTGATTGGTCGAAGTAGTAAGGCTCCCAGTCAAACAGACTACTGGAAGCATTTGTCTTTTTCATTGTGAGGACAATACATAGTGTTCTTCGAGACATATAAAAGCCAGCTTCTTCAAATCCCATGTGGGGTCGAATAAAGACCTCTTTTGGTTGGCAATTGCGAAGAAAGCAGACTGTTATTCGGACCGATCATAGGGTTCGGAAGAGAGTGCCACATATGCTTCAACAACAGCATGCTTTCTCTTGACAATAGTGATGGGATAATTCTCTTGAAAAAAGTAGTGTTTTGTAAGGCTCTCAAGTCTACAAATTTCGGAAGGTTGTATCGCGATTGAGATTCCTCGAGTGTGATAATCTATGATCAAACATTAGGAAATATCGTTTCATTTTTAATAAATCATCCGTCTTCAAGGAAGCTAGAAATTTTCTATTACCCGTTACAATTACTAAATAATAGGCCGTTATCAGTAACTCGGTAACATAAGTGAAAGATAATGGCAACTTCTCTCTACTACTTGCAAGTCGGAACGTATATATTGCAGAATGAGCGATGATTTCAGAGATATTAATATAAAAGATTATTTTTGTGTAAAATTGCTTTTGCATGAACCTTCCTTATTATCAGAGAAAGTCTTCTATTATAGAAAAAGTGGAACGTTCATAGGCAAAAAATACGTTTTTCAACAACTCATCCTGTTTTAGATGTTTTGTGTTTGACTGCAAACGATTTTTCCAGGCTCTGGAAGTGGAACAGGAAAATGCTTTGTGAAATTCATATAAAAAATGTGAGAAAAACGTTTCAGGTCAAGTGAAAATTTTGAAAACAAAGAAGAAAAATGGCATGTGATGGGGTATTCGACGTCAGCAACAAAAACTGAGTCAGATAACCCTTTCCAGCGGGATGTTGCCATATGGCAACTCTCAGTCGTAAAGGTACAAAAAATTGGAAAAAGTAAGTTTTTCGGCCTACAGAAGCTCGCGAATTCAGTGAGATTTTCACAAGATTTGCAGCACATCATAGTGTTTCTATTTAGACCATTATGAACACTACGAAACCTGTTAAAATCTCACTGAATTCACGAGCTTCTCTAGAGAAAATGAGTGAAATTTGCACTATTTCAATAAATTTTCGAGTATTCTTGGAGTATATCTTACCTTAAGGCTGTAAGAGGTAGACAGATGGACAAAGTGTGCTTTTGTTTTGGCCGTCTGAACTAAAACCGACAGCAAATTATTGAACTTCAATCAAGGAAAAGAAATTGATGTTTTTCAATTTTTTGTACTCTTACGGTCGGCAGTTGCCAAAAGGCAACATGTTGATATGTAGAAGGAGAATGTTTTGCTCGCTACCTTCTGGCAGCCGGCTGCAAAGGGATAAAAATAAGTTTCGTGAAAACTAATTTTTCAGCACAATTCATCCCTACCCCTCCTCAGATTCTTTTTTTATTCAGTTTTTGTGGTTGATGTTGAATATGGCATGGATTTTGCTTGAAAATAAATACCAAGAACACTTGTTTTGGACGTTTTTCAGACCTCTTTCATATGTCAAGTTTGTAGTTTTATCAAATGAGATTGCAAAAATCTAAACAATTTTTCATAACCTTAATTATCTACGAGGAATTAAATGAGATAAAAAAAAGCATTTTTTTTCATGATCATATAGTGATACTCTGGTATGATACTCATGGATGGTATCACAAAACCTCTCTTTAATGTTGAAGAGAGATTGATATCAGAAAATAAAGAAGAACAATAGATATGGATACATTCGACTTGAAATTTAGATTTCTGTGATCTTAATTCGAATCAAAAAGTAACAAATTTTAATCATAGACTTCTCTCAGAACGTTCATATATGTACAAAACATAGATGTATTAATTAAATCAATATTTGATTTCCTATTATCTTGAAGATAATATGTGATTATGATGATGAAACTTAATATATTATTATTTCTTATGGCTTTTGTCGCTCAGCAAATGGGTAGTAGAGGTCAACAATCCATATATAATTCCCAATGTGAGCAGTTTAACTATTGCAACAATCATGGATATTGTATGAATGGAGGTGCATCGTGTATGTGCAACGTTCAATACGATAGTGCCAACTGTTCTGTATGCGCTGCCGGTTACTTTAATTATCCCGTGTGCTATTCATGCAAATCATACTGTCAAAATGGTGGAATTTGCATAAATGATAGTTGCGTATGTCCTACAAATGCGACGGATATATTATGTTCTAAATGCGCGCCAAATTTCAATGGTCAATATTGTACTCAAGATCCAATTGGATTTTCTATTATTACTAATGGAACAGTATATGATGTAGGTGGATCTTCTATTACTATTATAGGTGCACATTTCAATAAAAATGGTTCAACAGGAACTAGTGTGCTTTGTCGTTTTGCATCTTACGCATTTTGGTTCTCCGGATACTATAGCACTGAACAAGTGTACTATTCGTCATCAGGAAACGTGATCAATGATAGTGCCCTCGTTTGTATTACATCGGCAATGTATCCTGATTCGTACAATATTTCATTTTCTCTTGATAATGGTACAAGTTGGTTCAGTGATGGATATTATAACGAATTGAGCCGATTAGCATTGGAAGTGATAGCTTACTGTCCAACAAGATTGAATAAATGCTCAATGAATGGTCAGTGTCAATATGGCAACTGTAGCTGTTTTGGAGGATTTGCTGGTGAAAAATGCGATCAATGTGATCAAGGCTTTTTTCATTATCCATATTGTGTCAGTTGCGATGAATCTTGTAAAAATAGTCTAGGATGTGTTAATGGGACATGCATATGTAATGCACCTTATTCCGGTTCTCGTTGCACTGAATGTCCAAAAGAATATAATGGAAATGGTTGTTTACGAATTCCAAAGATATTATCAGTTACACCTAGATTAGTTTACGATTCGGGTGGAAATAATTTAACTGTTACTATTAGCAATTTTGATGAAAACATTAAGAATGTTCTATGTAAATTTCAAGGAGACTTTTATCCTAATAATATGACCGATATAAGTTGTGGATATATCATCAACCGCACAGCATTGAATTGTTTGACACCACGAATGAATGCTTCATACCGTCGATTATATATTTCCATGTCCGATGGTATTACTTGGATCGATTCAACTTTGTACATCCAAGTAAATGGAACATGTCCAGAAAAATGTTATCGAGGTCAATGCCATTTTGGAAAATGTATTTGTGACACGAATATTGCTGGTAACAGTTGTTTATCATGTGCTCTGGGTTATTATCAATTTCCATATTGTTATCCATGTTCGGATTGTGTATCTCACAATGGCACTTGTGATCAAACAAGTGATAGTTGTATTTGTGGAGATTCTACGCGATTTACTGGGGTAATGTGCACGGAATGTCAACCTAATTATTATGGGCCGAATTGTACGAATAGTACTCAATTATTCAATGTTGTACCTCGAACTATGACCGATCTTTCAATTAATAATGGAATCAATATCACTTTGACTGGAAATAACTTTTACTTTACTTCATTGTCTAATGTAATATGTCGATATGAGGTATCGAGTACAATATCGACTGTTCCGGCAATAAGTGCTAGTAGTTCAACAGTTATGTGTACCCTTTCGAACGGTATTCCACGCAATTATGTGATTGTATCATTATCCCTCGATAATGGAACAACATGGGTTGGGAAATCTTCTTCACCATGGATGTATTGGGTTTTCATAGCTCCAACATGTCCAAATGATGGTTCTTGTTCTTATGGAAGATGTTCTTATGGTCAATGCAACTGTGCACCTGGCTATTCGGGTGCTTTATGTGATCGATGTGATAATGGTTATTTCGGTTATCCTGATTGTTATGTTTGTTCTTTGTCTTGTGCTAATAATGGAACATGTATTAATGGTACATGTGTATGTGCAGAAAGATTTAATGGGATACGTTGTACAGAATGTCAACCACATTATTACGGAAGTCAATGTTTACAAATTCCAGCATTATTATCCGTCAGTCCAAATCGAATGTCTGATATTGGTGGTGAAAATTTAACTGTGATTGGAGAATATTTTAATACGACTTCGACTGTTGTATTATGTCAATATCGTTTATATACTTATCCATTTACTATTCGAATAAATTCTGGAAGTGTCATTAATAGTACAGCACTCAATTGTTTATCACCACGAATGGATAGTTCAACATATGAACTCTATGCTTCGATAGATAATGGAACAACTTGGACAAGTACATATGTGTATGTATTTGTTGAAACGGCTTGTCCTAATGGATCGAATAGTTGTAATCTCGGACAATGTAGGTTTGGAGGATGTATTTGTAATAATTATTCTATTGGCTTAACATGTTCATCTTGTGCAGTTGGCTATTTTAATTTTCCTAATTGTTATCCTTGTTATTATTGTGAACAAAACAATGGTACATGTGATCATGCAAATGATACATGTATCTGTGGAGATTCATCAAGATTTACAGGTACTTTTTGTAATTTATGTAAACAGAATCCTTATGGTTCAATTTGTTCTAATAATTCTCAAATGATGAATATCTCATCAACATGTGACTTCCCTGTATTATCAACATCCATGTTAAACTCATCTTCTATGACAACATTTATGGAAATAACGGAAGTAACATCATCGCATCAATCGACTTCAATAGCGTCTGAAACATCAACGGCGTTATTAACGACAGAAGTGACATCATCATATCAATCGACCCCAATGACTTCTCAAATGTCAACGGCACTATTAACGACAGTTACACCGGCAGTGACAACGAATTTCTACATTCAATTTACATTATCTCCTATAATTAATTCTGGAAATTCGAGTGCATATCAGCTTAGTATTCAACTTCTTGCCATTTTTATGTCGTCTTTCGGTATTTATTCAAATCAAATAAATATTACTATAATCATTCCATTGGCTCGCGCATCAACAAATAATAACGCTCAAATACGTATTTTTAACAATGCACTCGAAAGTGCTGAATCTTTACTTACACGAATACGTCTACAATTGGCCGATTCATCATCTTCACTTAGAAATCATGAGATAACATCTCAATTGACGGATCAATCGATTTCAGATATACGTAGAATATACATTTGTGATGGTAATATTGAACAACAAACACCTTGTCAAACAGCTACAGCGGCACTATTAACGACAGAAGTGACATCATCATATCAATCGACCCCAATGACTTCTCAAATGTCAACGGCACTATTAACGACAGTTACACCGGCAGTGACAACGAATTTCTACATTCAATTTACATTATCTCCTATAATTAATTCTGGAAATTCGAGTGCATATCAGCTTAGTATTCAACTTCTTGCCATTTTTATGTCGTCTTTCGGTATTTATTCAAATCAAATAAATATTACTATAATCATTCCATTGGCTCGCGCATCAACAAATAATAACGCTCAAATACGTATTTTTAACAATGCACTCGAAAGTGCTGAATCTTTACTTACACGAATACGTCTACAATTGGCCGATTCATCATCTTCACTTAGAAATCATGAGATAACATCTCAATTGACGGATCAATCGATTTCAGATATACGTAGAATATACATTTGTGATGGTAATATTGAACAACAAACATCTTGTCAAACAGCTACAACGGCACAATCTGTTTCAACAAATCCACAAACATCAGTTCTTCTTGCCACGATTATTCCGTCTGTTATTGGTGGATTATTGATTATTAGCATCGTTATTTTTATGATTATATACCTCCGAAAACGATCAGGAAAGTCGTCTTCAAGCAGAGAATTGCACTACGTTTTTTAAAATAATTCTTCTCTAAAGACATGTCGTATTAATAATGACATTTAATAGATCGACGAAAAAAAACATTTTACTCAAGAAAAATTTCAATATATTCGTCATCCTATAACTGAATTGATTATTATTTTTTGTATTTACATGTAAACTATAGTTACCTATTCACTTTCGCCATGCGTTTAACTTTGATTAATGCAAAATAATTAGTTTAATCTTTTAACAATAAATTTTCTTTTCTTCTTATAGTTAAAAGCCGTTTTTAGAGAAATTCTTGGACTAATTTCCTTAAAAATAGGATAGGAGTTTCTATTGAATTGTACTGTAATTTGTTCTATTATATATTGACATGCATAAAACATAGATGCTATTGTGTATTGCTTCTAGTGCTGATTAAGATCGATTACAATCAGTCTTAATCATTAACGATCTTGGCGAATTTCTGATAATTTCGATGCTTTATTCAAAATCAGAGGAATGTCTCTATTGATTATGTTCGTTGCCACGAACGTTAAGTACAATCTACTACTAATCGAACGTATGAAAAAATTTGTCAGTGCAGCCCCATGCAGAACTCATAATCTCTGTTTAGTTTTAAAACCTATGCCTTAGCGCTCTCTGTCACTCTCTCATCGTTGTTGAGCAAATATATTTTTGACTCCGATTGCTAGGTTCTGTGATAGAGTAGAGGCGAGAAGGAGTTTCCAAAACTTTACCTTAACAATTCTACTCGCTATTTTCTAGAGCAACTGAACGGAATAGGTCAAATACAGAATATCGACTTCAGTGTGAATATACTAGTACCTATTCCCATCCGAATCCTTGCAGGTCTTGAAACTTCTTGCTCCGCTCGCTGATCGTCACCCTCACCCATTCTCAATCTCACACCTGATTCTCTTGATTTCTTGTCGAACAAATCTAAACGTTAGTTTTGTGCAGAAAAGCTTGCAACGTAATTCCTACGAGATTAAAATGTGAAACACAACGGAGCTGTACTCATTACACATAAAGATCCTCACTATACTAATCAAGATCCACAAGAAGATCAAAGAATCAGCATATCGAAATTTCTGTATCGGTCTGCGGGGTGAGTTTGAGGGAAGTCGCTTTTCTTCTATATATTTTAACACTTATTTACAACAGTACTTTACAAAATAAGTGAAAGAGCAATGTAAGTTGACAGAATTTCAATCACAGGCATAAAAAAAACAGTAGTGTCACGGCCACAGGTAAGAAAAATATGATGTGTCAGAAAATAATATTTTTAGAGACCTTTGAGTTTCGTACTCGGTGATGAACATTAATAGTTACCTGTATCAGAAAGGAGCAGAGAGAGGCAGAAAATTTTTGAATACAGACTTACGCTCATTATTTTCATGCTGAGTTCTACGACACATCTATTAAGATTGTCGATAGATTTTATTCATTTACCAAATAACTTTCATTGCAGTATGAATGAAGGCCAGAAGCATGAATGTCTTTTGAGGAAGAGCACAGTTGTATGGGTCAGTTGTGGTAATAACGGGATTCCCGCTTGAGTTGTATGGATCAGTTGTAGTAACAATGATATTTTCACTTCAGTTGTATAGACCAGTTGTAGTAGTAATGATAGTCCCAGTTGAACTTTCAGAACTATTTGAAACACTAATAGTACTTCCAGTTGGTTTCTTGTCGCATTCCTCGATTTTAAAGTCTTCATATTGGGATAAACTGGAAAACTGTTCATACTGAATATGTCCTGTTTTACCATATAGAAGTGTACGTGAAGCGTTATCGTAAAATTCCTACCATCGAACAGCCAGTTCTGATGACCATTGTAGATTGAGAAGCCATTATTTGAATTGATTATAGTTGGTAATTGCTCTAAACAGTCATGAGTAAACACAAGAGCTCATGAAACATATCAAACCACTTACGAATTATTAATCGATGCTTGCCACGCTTCTACAGAACTCCACATCAGACAACTATATATATCGCTCATTCGAGGATAGTATGTAAACATAGGCAAACACATTTCATCTTTTGTTCCTTCACCTCCCTAAATAGAAAAACATGTATTCCACAGAATAGATATCGCCTTACCAAAGTGATACTATTCTTGTTCATTGTATTGTATACACATCGAGTAGCAAATGTATCACCCTAAGGTAAGTAATTATTCGAGTAACAAAAAAACAACAATGGTATGCGAGCTCTCACTCGATACAGGCTGATCGGTTTCGGTAGACGATTTTCAAACTGATAATTGAAATCATACGATTCACCATTGGACAAGTATTGTACTGCTGTTTTATTTCGGATCAATTTTGTCCATACACTTTGACCTGTGAAGTACTTGTCGAAATTGTTTAACTAACTATTTATTTACCTTGCAAATGAGCATGTGGAAAGACAGACACTACTATAATGCTCGATTCAGAAAAATTCTAAAAATGACTAGCATCATGGGCTTGCATCAGAGAATCGTTTCTTACAGTTGTAGCATTTGCCGAACAGAACGAATCCACAACAAATCGATCGACTTTTGGTGGAATGACGAGAGCAAAAGCATTTGAATCAATACCGAGCGTCAGATAGCCAAGATCATATGGACGCAGTTCATTGCCAATATAGTAGCGAATACCCGTGCTGTCAATTCTATCTGAATGAAATTTGAAGAAAATTCTACATGTCGACTTCAAAAAGATATTGTTTCATACTTGGTGTTAGCCGTGGATTATCATAATGTATTTGAACCATATAATACTTTATGGGAAAATCACCCCCAACTGGATAGCCAGCTTCTTCGGGAAAGTCGACTACCTAGTCCAAAATGTGCTGTCACTGTGCACTGGTTTTAATACTGTTGTTAATCTTACATCATCGCCACCCACAGCCCATCCAGTAGCAATATTCGACGAACACATTGTCAGTTCCTGGTAAATCTCATCATACGGACCATCGGGCAAGTTACTATCATCAAATTGAGCAGCAGAGTCGCATTCGTGTATAAGAAGATGATGGACAAGATCACGATTAGCCGGATCGATTATTATTTTGTGCTGTTTAAACAAGACAACAATGAAATTAATCATGAAGAAATTATACGTACAGCGATGGCATGTCGTTTTGTTGTGAAGTCACTTGGAGCTTTGTAGACTTTGCAGTGGTAGGTGGTATCAGTGTTTGGAACTACGTACTAAAACCGAAGTGACGAAAGAATCATGTTTTTAATGGCTGTGTAAATATCACGATTTACATTATTCAAGCGAAAATCGAAATAGTCGAGTCCGACTTATTTATCTTCGCTTGGTGGATTGGATTGACCGACATTTCCGCGCATGACATTTCCGCGCCGACGTTGTCGCGGACGACACATTCGCGCAACGACATATACGCGCATGGACATTTCCGCGCATTACACTATTCCATTAATAATTATCCGACGATTTTTTTCAGAATTCAGTCAATGTATCTTTTGTCAGTAATAAATAGTTTATTCAACAAAAAAGAACAAAAACTACAGAAGTAATTGATATTACAGAAGCAAGTGAATATACATAGTTACAGCTTTAAAAATTGAATACTAATCTCGAAATTTTAAAATAATCATCAAGTGAAAGCTTGTCATAATTTTTAACCATATCTGTAATGCGAGAATCGATCTTTTGATATTTTTTTCTTTTACTTTGTGTAACTATACCGACGAGCATTTGAGTTGAAGTAACAATTGTGTTCTTTTCCTCTCTAATAATATCTTTAAGAAATTCAAAAAAGCTGGGGTGGTCACCAACAATATTCTGAAAAAGATTGACTTATACTTGAAAGAATTATAGACATAGCTTCAATTTGAAAAGTTAGTGAATGATATCGAAATTTATAGCTCTTCGTTTTCTTGTATTTAATCCACTTTACTTTAAATCTGATTTTAATCATACTATTTTGTACTTTTTTTAATTAATCCTATGATCGATGCTCACGTTTTATTCTTGTCATTAGTCTAATTACGAAAAGAAGAACAATTATTGACCCTAGATAAAATTTATCAACTGCAATGTAGGAAAAAATTCGTCGGATAATTATTAATGGAATAGTGTAATGCGCGGAAATGTCCATGCGCGTATATGTCGTTGCGCGAATGTGTCGTCCGCGGTAACGTCGGCGCGAAAATGTCATGCGCGGAAATGTCGTGTCACGGGTGGATTGGTATAGTAACGAAGTGGAATTATACGTCAACCTCGTCGATCCTCATAATAGGCGATGTCATCATCAGGATCTCGAAGTCCATAAGCAAAGATGAGAATATTAGTGCCAGACTAAATATTGTGATCGATCAGTTTCACAAAGATCAAAAGCAAGGTGATCTTCTCATGTTCAATATCATCTACACGAACAACCTTTTTTAAGATTGCTCTTCCCTAGCCTACTATCTCAAGACAAGTTGTTGAGTGATGAAGAAAATGTTGAAACAGAAAGACTAAATGACATATTAGAATGCAGTTTGTTTATTACCTTGATTGGAACATCCATGGTATCACAAGTATCCAGCAAACGTTTGGATTGGATGGCTGTCCATTCGCTTCCTTCGCGACCTTGAAGGGCAAACCAATCAATTGTTGTATTATCGATCACAGGACGCATATAGCCGATTGCATAGCGATCCTGAAGATAAAGAGGTAAGTCATGCAAAGTTAGGTACACAAACGCTAATTACTTAAAAATGGAGTGTACCTGCCTGGTCGATCCATCCAATACGGATATCGGCACCTGTCATACCATCCGCTGAATGGAGTCAAATAGTGAGACAGTCCTCTAAAACAGAATCGAAAGAAAGACCTACCTGGACTGCTACCCAAAGCGATCCAGCCCATTGTTTTTATGTGAAGTTCAAATGTGATTTCTTGTTTGTTATCATTCACTGTCCACCAGAGATCGGCTACATTTGACTGGAGTTCAGTCGAATGTTCGTATATGGTGAATGGTGTCAGAGGATTCGAGATACCATTGCCATTCTCGATTATCACCGACCATCTGATAAGTTGTAAAAGAATGCATAGCTTCATCATTTATATTAAGAAAAAAGTCTGAAGTGTATATAGTGAATTTCATGTTATATATACGCATAGTCCTTAACAATCTTATCTTCAGTGTCCTTGATACAGATAAGTCAATACAGTGAAGCCCTATAATCCTATTATTTCAAATACATCACCATGATTGTGCTATAAATATGTTTGTCGTTCGTAATCAAGATATGTTAATATTTACCTTCAGATATGATCCCATCAGTCATACACATAATATTTATTAATATTATTCGTGCACGTTAGCAAATAGATTGGCAAAAAAAGTTATCTAAAATGCGATTTGCTGTTTCGTCAATCTGATGCTCAAATTGTAGCCTGATAGATATACACATATATATTAGGTATCAGATGATATGATAGGATGTGTATTGGTATGAGAAAGTAGATCGGATAACCCTTATTTGAGTAGTTTTCGCCTAGTTGCGAGGCTTTTGTCTACGACTGTCATATGTATCGATTGCTTCACACAAATCAATGACAGTCATTGGACGTTCCATCACTCTCTCCGAAGCATCGACTCCAGTATGATCGAATGACAAATCCGTGGGCAAATCAAGCTGATTCGCTTGTTTCCCTTTGCCGTTTTCACCAACGATGATATTTCCCTTCTTGGCTCCTTTGACCCAAAGCATGATTCGGTGATTGGAGAAATCCGCAACATAGATAGTGCCCCATTGATCAACGACGACACCTCGAGGACTTGATAATTGTGTCAGAGCATCCCCATGACCATGACCACCGGCTACGACAGTACCTTCTTTCGCACCTTTCATTCACTTTATTACACGATTATTTTCTCTGTCCGACACATATATTGAATGATTCCGATCGACGAAGATATTTGAAGGATAAAACAGCTGATCAAGACGAGGACCTACTCCATTACCACCTGCCACCACTGTGCCACTCGTTTCACCCATCCGCCATCGTCGAACTTCATGCTTATCTTGATCAGAAACATAGAGAAATCCATTATCGTCGAGTGCCAAACCGTAATATTGAACATCCTCGATGATCGTTTGTCCACTTTTTCCCCCTCGACAAGGCCATAGTACTACTCTTCGGTTCATATGGTCACAGATGATGAAACTATAGGTTTCGTTGTCGACAATCACATTTGGTGGAAAATACAACTGGTCGGTTCTGTCTCCGTATCCATTTCCACCAGCCACAACTTGACCACTTCTCGCACCAATCTTCCATTCCATAATGCGGCTATTTCCAGCGTCAGCGATGTAGATAGTTTCATCATCATAAACATATATACCGTATGGATCTCCGAGTTGATATAACGCATTGCCTTCTCCCTTTCCGCCAGCCACTGTAATACCATCCTGATTCCATGTAGCATTTAGTAGGATATCGTTGAGTGGACGAAATGCTGCAATAGAAGAAAGAAGATGTGTGCGACTGAACAGTAGATTTAATATGTTATGAAAGAATTCATCTAATTTTGGTCATTTGACAAAAAAAAGAAATCGAATCAAGAAGAGTAGTAATAATTGTGGACAGTAGTCGAATCTTTAGGAGAGTCGAGTAAAAGCTTGTCAGAAGATTTCATTAATAAACTGTTTAAACATCAGTTTATGTAAAATTTGACAGAGGCGATCTCAATGAAAAACCATGTTGAACAAACACACCATCCATTTTTCTCTAGCAAGTTGATTGAACTAGTGTAGGCATAGAGCACTATATATATATATACTTCTGTCGTTACACATAGGACGTTAATTTTCGAACCAATATAATTGATTACAAATAAAGTCATTTAACATTTCTCAACGAATCGAACTTTCACGATATCTATACTAATGTTTTTACCTTTCGGGTTGTCTAAATACTACAAACAGGTTTTTTTGTGTTCCAAGGAATCAATGTCAATTTTGTTTCACATATAAAGATTTTGAATCAAAAGTTGAATTTCGTATAAATCTCTAAGTGAATCTCTTACTTGTTATTGGCGGACAAAGTTGTTGGTCAATCATCGATAGTGGATAACAAACAGGAAATGAATAACATTCTGGATGACGAACACAAATGTGACCAGTCTCACGACAATCATTGTTCAAAAAGTTACATGGTACAAGTTGAGAACAAGTTACCCAACGAAAAGCGCAAATGCCAGAAACAATAGCACCTGGCATATGAAAACAGGTACAAGCACTATTCGTCGAACATCGACCATACTGAGATGTATTATGACATATTTGAGCATTTCCTCGAACTACTATGAACTCAATTAATACATAGATATGTAAAATGTAACAAAAATCAAACGTGTGAGACTAAATAAAACATCAGTTAACGGTCAATAAATTAAAGAAATTAGATTTACCTGAAAAAGATGAATACAAAACAACTAATTATTGCTCTCATCATATTTTGTATTGATATGAGACAGAATAATGATAGTGTTCTTCATCTATATCTAATGTAAAGGTAATGTTTTTTTTTGTATTCTTCAACAATAAAGAAGTGAAGATATAATCTCTTGATAAATACAACTTCAATATTAATCCAACGATCTTTAACATACTCTATTGTGGTAAACGAAAATGTCATTTTCATAGATGAATTTGAAAACGAGTATATGAGAGAATCGAACGAACTACTTGATGAACGACTAAATGTCTCCGTTCTCACCAGAAAGCTAAGCATTTGGCATATTTTAAACATGCATGCCGAAAGCTCCACTCGATCGAAATCCGTTTGAGTTTATTAGAGGAAGATCAAGCATCGATATAACATTAGTATTTACCAGATAACTTGAAACATAACATGATGCTATAAGTCGAGAATTCTATCCACTAGCTTTCGTAATTTATAAAAGGTAATAGCGCATCAAGAGTGAGTTGATTCTAACAAAAATTAAAAACAATGTAATTTTTCAATTGAAAGTCTACTCTCATCTTCTTGTTGTAGATTTTTTGGATAAATAGTAATTTAAATAAATGAGTACCAACTGATGATATTTATATTTTATCATCATTCTTTGCTTCATCTATATCAACACCAAATGTAAGGCGTTCATTATCTACTTCGTCGTTAGTATGAGTATCATATTCTAGTGAGCGGATACATCAGTTATTAAAAAAAACACAAAAAACATCATTATAGTTTTGTAGATAACATAATGACACAGCTTATATGAAACATTATATGTGCTTTATTTTTTGACAAGAAAAGATCAGCATCAATACAAAACAACAATTGATAAAATAATACCTCGTAAGAGATTAACTGCTGAACAATTGAATATTATTAAAGATTTGCTTGTATGCTGGATGTGTGGTTGTATTCGTCTGTTCTTCATAACTGAAGATGATGGTCTTCGAGCACTTATTCTGAAATGTATGCGAATGGGTATGTAGAATATTTTTATTCTTATATCAATTAAATGTAGTGTTATTAAGAAAAAAAAAGTATTCAGAGACATTTCTATCCAGAAAGTTAGCACGTATTAAAGTAATATTGAAATCGATTCCCGTGAATTTTGATTGTTGAAGCTATCTCTCAACAATATCTCTTCTATTTCCGTAGCTAAACATCAACCTTGTTTTTCTGTTTTTTAAGAGCTTTCTAGTTGCAAAAGGTGATGATAAGATCTTTATTTAAGAAGTAAAAGTAGAACAATAAACATGAGCGGCAATGATATTTAGTGTTTGTTACTGATAAGTCGTCTTTCATTCTTTACCTGACGATGCATCAAAGTAATGCGTTATGCACTTGTTTAGATTTATCAAAAGCACTGTCATAAGATGACAAAGAAGAATCTTATTTTATAAAAGGGACTGCAAAAAAAACGTGGTTAACAGGTAATTTTGCGAAGACAAAAAATGAAAATGAAGTTATTTTTATACGAATGTATTGTCTTGGTGTGTGTCGTAACCATTAGTCATAGCGCACCAACATCGTCGTCCTTGGATGACTCTTGGTCACTGTTCAAACGTGTCTTTGAGAAACAATATAGTTCGGCCATAGAGGAACAAGCTCGGTAAAGGGAATGTGGTGATTTCTATTAGAATCTATTGAATGTTTTAGTCGAGATATCTGGAAGAAAAATGTTGAAATGATTAATATGCACAATCTGGAGGCCGAACTAGGTATGCATACATACACTATGAAGATCAATCAATTTGGGGATCTTGTAAGATTGATATTGACTCCATTCTCATTGATATATATGTTGCTGTTAATATAGACTCTCGAAGAATTTGTCAAGAAGATGAATACACTCAAAGTAAATGTAGATAGGAAACGCGGTCAAAAATTTCGTATTCCATCCAATGTTGTACTTCCTTCTGCAGTTGGTAAGTTTGACGCCTAATTTCTTTCTATGTTGATCTCACGATGATGAAATAGACTGGCGCACCACAGGTCTAGTCACACCTGTCAAAAATCAAGGTCAATGCGGTTCATGTTATACATTTTCCGTGACTGGCACACTCGAAGGACAACTAGCTAAACAATCAGGCAAACTCATTTCACTCTCGGAGCAACAGTTAGTCGATTGTTCAGAATCCTATGGCAATGCAGGCTGTAATGGTGGTTTTATGGACAATTGTTTTGACTATCTGAAAAACAGCAGTGGTCTTGATACCGAATTAAGCTATCTGTACACAGCTATGGATGGAAACTGTCGTTTCAAACCAGAAGAGATCGCTGTCAAAGTAAAGGTACGATATTTGTCGAAAATCTTGTGATTAAAAATGTGTCATGATTTCTCTAAGACCATATTTATTTTAGGACTATGTGGATGTGAAAAATGGCTCGGAAATTGATCTTCAATACGCTATTGCTACGATTGGCCCCATTTCGATAGGAATTGATGCCGACCATGATTCATTCCGATTTTATTCATCGGGTGTCTTTTCAGAACCGCAATGTTCGTCGACCCTACTCGATTTTTCCATGTTGGTTGTTGGCTATGACACAACTGCAACAAATCAAGAATACTATATCGTTAAAAATCAATGGACAACAGAATGGGGCAATAAAGGCTATGTTTGGATGAGTCGTAACAAGAATAATCAATGTGGCATTGCTACTATGGCTAGTTATCCAATTATCTAACCTATTAAACACATTGAACATTTTTTCTTTAAAATAAACAATAACCTAGAAAAATCTTGCAGTGTTAGACGTTGCTAGTGATGAGTAGAGCCCAATTTTTCAGAAGAGACTATAAAAAGGATGCATTTTTTCCCATCACTGAAATATCGATTGTTTGCTGATATTTGAGGGTAGTCATTCTCACAAAATTTGCATAACTCGTGATATTGATGTTTCAAATTCCTTTCTTCACGGACTCTTCAGGCAGCTTCGATAGGCATTGCATAAATACCATTTTGAAATCGAAAGTTTTCGAAAACTAATTCCTGATCAAACATGAATAGAAAATCGATTAATTTCGAATAAGTTTTTAAAAAATTTAGACGAGATCCAAATCTCTTGGTGATCGCATCATTGCTATTTCACATTATTGAACACCTGGATTTCTCTACTTCACATTCTTTCAATTCGATTTCTCGTCCTTCTATTGTTCCATCGCCCATTGGCGATTTAAACAGTTTACGTGTAATTTGTACGATTTTAAACACACCGAAAGGTGCAATTAGCACTTCTTGTTCGTCGGGGAATACTGACAGTTCAGCAATGTTCAATGCTGAAATTTGATTTATGATAGTATATCTACATAAAGTAGGAAATTTCCCAGCCGTATGGTTATAATCTTTCATTGCGAAAGACATTGCCTTTTCAGGTATGCGGGAACATGAAGAAAAAGACTTAGTCATAATACTTGTGCCGAGCTTGTAATGAAAGAATTAAACATCACTCATTTGGACGCCACGATAACATGTACCATAATATGTGAATCGATGTAACTTTGGATGGCGTGCAATAATACCAGCTATTCGTCCATGAGTGTTCCAAAATTCTTCGACTAGACGATCGAATATCAGGTTTGAATTCAAAATTTCAATAGTTGTTGCAGCTAAATCTTCATTTAAACATCGGTAAAAATCAGTTTCTATCGTGTAACCTTTTACAATACACGTTGGATCATGATTTTCAGCTGCTTGTTGAAATAATTGTTTGATTGTATTGATCTTAGGTTTTTTTTTTCAATCGTTCTTTTTTCTCTAAATAATTGGAGATAACTGTGTAGGCAGAATATTCCATATTATGACTACCAACTTCCAGCCATCGGCGATAATGTGGTGCCTTCTCAACTACGCTATGATTAATTGCAATCCACTCAAGATCTAATCCTGGTTGCCCAAAACGATCATTTGTCGTATCACTGGCCTTTATATGACATCTGAACAAACATTGTATATCTCTAGTCATTGCTTCATCCACAGCTGTTGCTTTATTTTAAAATTTTCAATTTTTGGATCGGCTCCATGCTCCAGCAGTAGTTTCACTACTTCATAATTACCATAAAACGATGCTGCATGTAATGCCGTACTTTCTCCTAGACGTGTGATTTCTAAGCGATTGATTTCATCAACACTCATTTCACTCAGCATGTGTTTTACTCGATAGAAGTCATTATTACGACTAGCCAGATAGAAGTCGCTAACATTCGACAATGCCATAATTGATCAACTAGGAAAAAATCGGCTTTATCTTATGACGAGTATACTGTTTCTCACGTCTATTACCTTTTATACTGACAGGTTTTCTTCTATTTTACCTGCGTAATAAAAAAAAATCATTATTTTTTTTCTTCCAACTTTGTAATAAAGGGATTTTTTACATATGCCATAAGTTAAAGAGCACAAACTTTCACATGATTAATATCTTACATAGACAGCTTTATTACGGTATTGATGATGGTTTTCTCCTTTTTATTATACTATTGCGAAATTTAAGAGTTATTTTCATATGACTTGATGTATCATTTGAAGGTAAGTCTCATCGACGACATGAACATTATTGAAAGAAAGATCGCCGAAATGAATATCATCGAAATAGAGATCATCAATATAGATATTTAAATTTCTTATGAGTAAACTTTTCGATAATCTTTATTTCGACGATATAATTTTCGGCGAAAAACATACATACCTTACTGTCTATAAAAACTACCAGATCTACTAGTGTCTAACAAAGTGTTTCAGAATCTACTCGGCTCTATCGCAGTCTACGAGGATTTACCACAATATTGCTTTATACTCATGTATGTGTTTTCACATTCACTCTCGGAGCCCCTGGCAGATTCAGTTAAACTTTGATAGACCCCAAATCTCAAAATATTGGCTCAAACTCCTAATTGTTTCTAGATATTTCGTGCTTCAAGCAAATTGTATCATTGTTAAAGACACCTTATCTTTCCCAATTCAATTTCAATTTAGACTATAAAAAAAACAATACTAAATTCCACGACTTTGAATTTATAACATTCCTATATAGAATATTTCCTCGTCATTGCAACATTTTATGATATGATTGCGGTGAATCCATTCAATCACAGATTACTTTCGCGACAGTCGAATTTCGTTTTAGTCAAAAATTCTCCTTACAGCTAAATACAGTCGTGAAAAATTTTGTTAGGGCTTTTTGGATTTCACTGGATTTTCGACTACCATGAAAAATCCACGTATACTGATATACTATTGGTATGCGTGACGACAACCGTACTATAGCAGTGCAGAACATGATGGTATGCGTACCAATGAGGAAAGAATAGGCGTATTTTGATGTATTAGATAAAGTACACAGCTCAATAAGAAAATGAATGCCCTGTTGGCTATATAAAATAAAAAAATTTTCTACATCTTGCAAAATGCAGTAATCTGGAGAAAACTACCAAAAAAGTGTAATAAAGCTATGTATCATTTATATGCTGACGTTTTTTTCAGTTTCATTCATTCTAAACTGATACAGATTATAAAAGCTCAACATGATGGTTTTTTGGTATTTTTTACCTCTTTTGGCGACTTTCATATCGGCGGGGGATGTATGTTCGAATGATATTTGTCATAATCATGGTGAATGTCATATGATTAATGGTACTAATACGACTACCATTTACAATTGTCAATGTCAAAAATGTTTTACTGGCAAGCATTGTGAATTTAAGAATAACATAATTCCATTATCTCTTACATCTTCAATGTTAACCGATATTCGCAATTCTCGCAGTGCACAAAAGAAAAACACAAAAAGGATCGTATTCGTACTTGTTATAAGTATTTTTGTCTTAATATCTCTTATTAGTAATTTTCTTAGCTTACAAACATTTTTATCACGAGATAAAAATTATGGTCAAAGAGCAAATATTCTCGGCAATAATCGAATTTTTTTGACATTATACTGTGTCTATGTTATTATTCTTGTATTGAAATTACAATCACGTGTGATATTAATGTTATTTGATCAATATTCTTCTGCTAGTTATAAATTTTATTCATGTAATATTGCGCCAGTTTTTAGTACTATGTTGATTCACTTAGGATTGTGGTTGAGTGCATCGATTACAGTCGAACGAACACTGTTCCATTTATTTTTAATTGAGGTTATGGACACTTATGCAAAAAGACGAACACTAATTATTAGCATCTCTATGGCTATTATCGTTTGTTTGACACATCTTCATGAAACAGCTGGACAACAAGCATTACCAGACCCTGCTGAACCTAATAGTTTTATATGTTCATTTGATTATGAAAAAAAATGGTTAAATACTCTTGATGGTTGGCTATCTACACTACATCTAGCTATTCCATGTTTCATTCATCTTGTTTGCGTCGTACTTGAACTATGGCGAATAGATCGTTTAAAATATCTGCCGAAAAATCGAGACATATCACGACGAACATTATGGTTTGATGAGCTGAAACACCAACGTAGTCATTTGATACCACCACTATTGATTATTGTTTGCTGTTTACCACATTTTATATTTGCACATTTAATGTACCATTGTATTGAATCATCACAGTACATGTTTTTACATTTACATATTGCTCTGAATTTGTTTGTCTTCCTGCCACAGGCTATTACATTTTTTATTTATGTACTACCGTCCGACTACTATATGGAAGAATTTCGAAGTACGACCATTGGACGACTTATTAACTTTAAGTTTTGTATTGAACGGCAGCAATCATTGAGAAACAGAAGTGATACGGAAATGCAACTCGTATTTTAGTTCTCCAAAAGTGACATGACTTTCATTTAAAAAGACATGTACTTTCTAACAGTTCCCATTCTTTTTTCCGCAAAAAAGCTGGAGCAAGCTCTTTGCAACGAATAGTGATGCACTAATCTGATTTCGGAATACTTTTTTCAGAAATTATATTGAATATTTTCCATAAAATACGTTGTATTGTAAGTATTTTACACGAAGGAAACAACAAATATTACTAAATTATTGACATTTGCTGATGTTATTTATCCGTTGTTTTAAGCACATGAAAGTGTGTGTAGTATATCCGCAACGAAATTTTCCATGAAATAGAATTGATCTCATGTGAAATCAGCGAAAGCCGAATAAAAAAGATTCGTATTGCTTTCATCGACCTGATTATAAACATGACCAACTTCGACCAAAGAGACATAGTTTTAAAGGAATCCACCGATTGTTTGATTTTGATAAAACTTGTTTTGCAATATAAATATATAAGATGACGAAGAGGCCAAATCAATACACGATGCAAACAATGTCTTTTAGCGAAAGAGCCCAAAACTGATTTGACCATCCAGTTCTGATGACACATTGCGCGAGCTGTAATATAACTTTTGTAGAGTATGATAAGGCTAGGATGCAAACCTCATAGAGTAGAACAGTTTCAAAACCGTGGAGTAAAATGCAGGGTAGAAAATTCATGACTGCCATGCACTGTGGATATGGAGCTTAATGCTTCGTCAAATTTAGTGCTTTTAAGATTGGACAAGGAAAACTTGGATTTCTTCTTTAGCCTTATTCAGTTTGATACTTGTTCATTTCATAATTTTCATCAAGCGCTGACGATAAAAGAGTTTGAGCATGATGTCCACGTGCTGGAATCTGAGTAAGACACTAAAGTATTTGTCATGTAATCGTGAGTATTCTGTGAGTACTCCTATCTAGTTTCTGTGTATTCTGCTGATTCATGTGAAATACTCAACACAAAGAATAAAAAAACACATTACGGACAGTAAAATAGAAAAACTAATAAATCAGTATATTTTAAAAAATTGAAGCTTATCAGAGAAGTGAACAAATCAAAGTGAAAAATTATTTTTCTTTTCTAGCTTAAAGTTCCCATTTAATTTAGTCGTATAAATTACTTCGCAGAGAAGAATTGACGACGAAATGAATAACGTATTAAAACAATTGTTTCTACGCTGAGAATGATTAATCATAGAAACAAAAATGACGATTCCGAGCCCGGAATTGACCTTTTTTTCTAAAATACAGGTTTTTGTCTGTATAATTTGTTATGAAATCAGATGTGTTTCAATGTCAATATTTGGACGACAATGGATAATCTTTCAAATTCTACTTACTGACACTTTCGATGTAACTTTTCGCGTTCTATCGATTGTTAGTATCAGAAACAAAAAATAGTGGCAATAATTTTTTCTCCATTGAATTTTCATAAAATGGTCTCTTGATAGTTTTCTATATAACTTTTTCGAGATATTTTTTGACTAGTTTGTCCATCTACGATACCAATATCTGCAAAGTACACATCACTGTCTCGAATGAACTCTCTCGACGATTTTCTTCGTTGAATGCTGAACTGTCGAAAGGCTTTTCGAAAGAATTATTGAGTGAACATATGTCAAACAATATAAGAATCTGACAAGCATTGTTACATTTACGTCGATCATTCTCTTGATACTTTTCTCTTCTTGAGTGCTTTCATTTAATTCTTATCCAATAGTATCTCTTTACTATTTTGGACAAGCAAATCAATTCATACAGATCAATCTACAAGAACTGTATTGAATTGAATGAATAGGGTTTTCAAGAGAAAAAGCTATTAAAAAGGTTTGTTTCAATTCAAGTAATCTATGCAAAGTCTATGCAACGCACTACAATCTAACATAGAACAAGGTGAGGATATAATGTAAATAAAGATATGTTACTAATTGACGATAAATATCAAATAAAGATGATAAGGGAGTATTTTGTTGCTCAATAATCTGTCACTTCTTTCCACACACGATGTACTGTTGATAGTTCTTCACTTGTGGCGGTGAAGTCTTGAAGGTCAAATTGTGGCAGTTTGTCATGATCCTTTTTTCGAGCTTCGAGATCTTTCAAACTGACGTCATGTTGATTTCCGTTACCGCCAGCAAATTCGCTAGCAGGAATTCGTGAACGGATTTGAGCCTTCCGATGAATAATCTCAGGCCATGGTGTGTATATAAACTTCGCAATAAAACTCATAGGAGCCCATTGCGAGACAACGTTATACAGTAGATGTCGACCTGATGAGTAGTCAGGGTTCGGAGAACGATGTATAAAGCGTGAGTAGCTTGTTTCAGCATGGAACGTACTTGACTCTTTCGAATCGCAGAAATAGATAGTTCTTTGCTTCAACAGATTTGTAAATCGCTTAAATGATATAGAATCATTGCCTGACATCATTACACTACGAAAGCGTAATGCCATTATGTCACCAGACTGTTCTGTTTCTGCGAGATAACTTCGAAGATTCTGGTGAACTAGAAATTCAGTTGTGGTCAAAGTAATCTTCCATGCATTTGGATGCATTTTTTCATAATCCATCACTTCGTCATCAACGAAACGAGAGATAAATTGATTGTTTCGTGAGGAAACGATCTTCCATGAGGAAGGAGCTTCTCGACGAATGATGTCTAATGATCGATCGGTACTATTGTAATCAATTAAGATGGCTGAATCAAACATCGATGCATGATGACGAATCCAGAAAGGCAATAGAACTTCTTCATTAAAAAAATGAGATAACAATATTACAGGTCTACGCGAAGGAAATATAGAAGGCCAAGGTAATGGTTTATAGGAATTTTGTGACAAAATCAAACTCGAATTAGATTTGAGTTTGATAAGTTGTTGATGAGGAAATGGCAATATAATAAAAACATGTTGAATTCCTTTATTTACTGTCTCTTTAAGAATCTTCTTGGAAATCTCTGTCCAAAAATTCCATGCAAACACAACGATTGTTAATGGTTTAGTTGCATCGTGTTTGCTTAATTCAGAAGTTGGACGCACTGGTATTTTTGTTCCAGGACAAAAAGTATTTTGTTTCAAAGATGCATCATCAACAATATACGAAAAATTCCATGAGTGAGAATCGATTTCTAATAAAGAATGTAAAAGAACCATGCCTTTTGCTGCTGCACCATATGCAATGATCGTATGTCCTTGTTTCGAGAGAGTGTCTAACTGACGTACAATCCATTGACGCATAGCTAAAGCTTGTGCTTCATATTTGATATAAAACCATGATTTAGTCATTCCAAGATTTTGTTCTTTCTGAAAAGCTAATGTAAGTGATGGTGGATCTTCTTTTTCACCCATAGTAAGAAACGAATCACTCAATAGATTGTTGCGTTGAAATGTCACTAAGCATGAACGTCCATGAATTGGTGTTATTTGAAAATTAATAATTCGAAGTCCAACTAGATCAGCAATTTTTTGAAATGAATGTACCGTGAAAAATGAAATATGTTCATGATAAACTGTATCGAATTGTCCACTTTCATACATTTCACATTGTGAAGTTTGAATATATAATGTTGTTTTCATACTCATTCTAGCGACACAAGCACGAAGAAATTCTACTGGTTTGTCGACATGTGCTAAGACATTTTGTGCAATAATAACATCTAATGAATCAGGTGAAGGCAAATCAGGAAATGTATCAGTCCCCCAAAATCCATTAAAGACAGTATGATTCTGTGCTCTTGCAAGTTCTATTAGATTCTTAGCTGGATCAACACCAAAAGTTTTCCATCCACGTTTAAAAAATTCATTCAATTGACTACCATCATTACATGCTATTTCAAGTACTATGCCATTCATTTTTCGTTTTTCATTAATTATTTTTTCTGCTAACCATTGAAAATATTCTCTCAAACTTTGACTTGTACCACTTTGATATAGATAATGACTGAAAAGATATTTTCGATCGACAATTGTCGATAATTGTGTATGATGACATATCGGACATCGTACTACACGAAGTGGAAATTTTTTGCATTTTATTGATTCTTCAATTTGTGGTCGAAAATCATTAGCAAGTGGTTGACTATGTAAATCTAATACTGTATGCATCACACGTGAACCACATACTACACATGGAATAGAATTATTATCTAAAAGTGATTGTGAACCAAGACATAATCGAGGTACATCATCAATTAATCTCAATATAATTTCATCTTGAGTTTCTTTAAAAACAAAATTAAATGTTGTAGTAAATTTCGTAGTATTCAAACTAAATCCAGAGCTGTCTTCGTTAACAGGATGATCAGATGCATGAATATGAGCTCCAGAATGAAAGGCAATTGCATTTGCAATATTAGAAATACTTGCTGAAAATGATTGAAGATGAAAGATGTCAAATCGTTTAACTTTTTCCGAATGCTTGATTAAAATAGTAATAGCTTCCAGGAGATCTTCCATGCCTAACAAGCCTCGATTGCTTTCAGGATGAGTTATAGATAATTTTCCACTACGGAAAGCTTGACAAACTAATGACATATGGACAAGATCAATTCGTTGTTTTGGAGAAAGACCAATGACAGTACCAAATCGTAAACCAATCATTTTAGGTACCCTTTTTGACACAATACTCAGATTTCGAAGTGTATTTTCTCGTTGAAATAGAGAATTAGTATATGAATCGAATAGTTGAGATTGAACAGGAGAGTCTTCATTGAATTTAGTCGATCCAGAGCCTTCAGCAATAGCAGAGGTGGAAGCAAATATTAATAGTTGAGAAGGTAACATGCGTTTAGCTAAGTCTTTAATGTCATCAATATTTTCTCGTTTCACATCCTTTGGACGCTGACGACACATTACACGACCTGTTAGTCCACCCAAGTAGATAACTACTTGAAAGCGTTGCAAAACTTTAGTCGGTATTTGATAACTGGCTTGATTTGGAAATATCCGATCATAACCAATCACATTCCAGCTTTTTTCGCCTTTCAAATGATGCAATAAACGTGAACCCATATATCCAGAAGAGCCAATAATGGCAATATTGGATGATAATTTAGGTAAAACATTGGATAAACCTGTGTTAGGTGGTTTGCTTACCAGAATACTGCATATAATCATAGTTATAATTAAAAAAATAACGATCAGTTGCTTCGTGGTATGAGAGTAGTGACGCATCGCTTTGAATTTGCTTATTATGAACATTTTTGACTAATACCCTTCTACAACAGGCGAGAACACAGGGACACAGCTATAATTCAAGAAAAAAAACTGATGAACATGAATCGTTCTGAGCTAGCGGGGGATGACGTAGTGGTTATATGCATCTGATGGTCAGATATCAGAAGGTTCGATTCCTTCCCCCGGTACGGTGTCGTTGGTTTCGCGATGTACGGTAATGGAAGAACAAACAACCAGGCAACAACAGACACGATACGTCACTGCTGCCTCTACGGACTGCTATGCTTTCTGTTCTTCGTGTGTTCGGTTCTTTTTCTGTTTTTTATCGTGATTTGGGCTTTCGATTCTTTCGTAAGCGTTCGGATAAAATACTGTAAAAAAGTCACAAAAAAAGACGAGCAGAACGAAATAAAAATATGCATAATCAAAAAAAAATCGTTCTGAGCTCTTTCTAATCTCAATAGAAGGTATCTAATATTAGAAGTATCACTTCAAAAACTCTTTATTACATTACAAAGTTCTCTAGTAGGATATAAAACGAAAATATAGTGTCGTACCATCGATAGGATACGTCTCGTCCACATAATTAGAAATAGAGGCCGAAGCTGAGTCGACTACTCGGCAACCTAACTCCATTCCACCCGGATTTGACCTGATCTTAATCACAATCCTTCCTATTTCTTGAGAGAATCTGGAAGAATTCTGTTTCGAATCCTAGAAATTTCTGTTTGCAGAATTTCTCATGGTTAAACAAAATTCTATTCAAAATTGCTTCAAGTTTTCCTTCAGAAATTGTTTTTAAGTGAGAATACAGGATCCTGCCAGGATTCATGCTCGGTCCTGCTAATACAGATTGAAGTAGTCTATCGATAATGACTGATTAATTGTCAGCACCGGTTTCATCTCTGTTGTATATGATTACAAGTAATTAGTACCTTCTAGTTTAGAAATATTTTAGCTTCCAATAACTGATAAGTTACTAAGTTACTTTACTGTACTTACCTAACGAAAGAGTAAAGTACGTAAATGTGCTATTTCTAGTGTAAAGCGACAACATCACTATTTATGTAGCATTGCGAAACGCCATGTGGCTGAATTTTTTTTCTTCTATAAATACGGCAACTAAGTTGCACTTCTATACGATGCTTCTACATTAATGGAATGAATAAAAGCAAATAAAATGTGTAAACAACTCATTGGTTTCTAATGGTAATAATAATACGAAGAAAAGAACGGAGTAGAAAAAAAAGTGTTTGTGTAACAGCCATAGATGGTTTTTATTCTTTTTTTCTGTCATTCCGTTCGGCGTTGTTATAATTATAGAAATTCATTGTTTCACGAAGTGAATTATGGTCACTCTGTGATCGTACCATCTTATTGTGCTATCAGTTTTCACATTCGATGGATTTTTCTGTCTGTATTTCTTATTATATGAATTTTTTTCTTCTTGCTTAACACGCTCATTGTACTTCTTCGACTTCGTGTGCTCTCAAATGTGGAACGTGATTATTTGTTCCATTATACATTTTCTCCGATCTAGCAGAATTAGTTATCCCTAGAGTTTTCATCCTTTCACACATTCATACAACAGTAACTATATACAACTCTTCAAAAAGTTTCTAGACGGCTACATATTTTTTCATGTTCCAATTTACACACTGAAAATATGGAAACAATAGATTTGATTTTTTTCTGTCTAACTTCTTCACTTTCAGTAAAGAACTTACCAGTAGAAGTCTTTTGGGACTAAATTGTAGCACTCAGATGTATTGTCCTACACTGATATAAGGATAATTGTGCATCAGACAACCGATGCCTTATCTATTTCTGCATTTCCTTTGGGAAAATCTTTGATATTTCCATGCGAAATTCTTGACAGATCCTTACAGGATATAAACTTGAATTCAATCAGAATCCTTGGCAGTGAATCAGTATTTTTGAACAAGAAATCGTTCAGAAAACCATAAATCTTGACAGAAACGTGTAGTCACGAAATGTTAAAGATCAGAACACGATTTAAAAAAGATGTTAGAAGCATCCTCCACCGTTTTTCATTGCTTTTACATCAGAATCCTGTCAAGATTTTAATGGTTCCTAATCCTTAAGATAAGGCGGAAGCGTGCTGGATAGGGTGATTTTTCTCGGCCCTTTTGAGTGCTTAGTGTTTACTATGATATAAAAGCTGGAACCTGCTGGAAAACACACTGAAAGCTAAAGCAGTATTCTAGGCTGGGAAGTCGTCGTATCAGAAATGCCATATTCCACACATTTCCGGTCATCGGAATCTGCCTAGAACTACAACATATCCGGCAGAAAAGACACAAGGACTCGGTTTAAAATTCATCAAATCCGGCCGTAATCACTCCGAATGCACGAATACACCGATATCTAGGATAGGCGGTGGAACACCGTTAATTTAGGGGAGGCTCAAAAAAAGTTTTCAAATGATGATCAGGCAACGAAAAAGAGGTAATAGTTAACTTTTAGAATTCGTAAGTTTCTGCTAGGAATCTCTTTACAGCATTGTTAACCCCATGTTTCTTAATTTCACGATAAACAGAGCTTTTCCAAGTAGTGTTAAATAGGATAATTGAAATGATTATCAATTCTTGGTGACTTTTCGACGGACAACACGATTGTGTCAATCATGAGAGAGCTAAGAGTTACACAGAGAAAATTTTGATTTTATGCACAGCAAGCTAGCAAGATGTGGATGATACTGTTTAGCGAAAAATTATGGATTAAAAGGCTTGGAGAAAGATTATTTACCTTGCTTAGGGTTGGAACGCTACAAAACTTTCTAATGTTTGGAAGAAATTATCAGTGGTACACGTGACGAAAAGTCGACGTTTTACACATAAAAGCTGTGCATTTTAATGCGTAAAAAAATACGTTTTTCGAGTGAAAAAAGTAAACTGATCAAAGTGAATGCTTTCAAACTTGTTTATCTTGAAAGAAAATCATTTTTTAATGTGTGAAAATGTGCGCTTTTACGCCTTAAAGCATTTTCTTTTTTGTTTCGTCTTTGTCTGACGAAGGTTCTACCCCAACTGTTTACCAGCTTTTAACTTTTTCTTTTAATCACAGGTAGACCTCAGTGGGACTAAGAAAATTCTAGAAGCGTTTGTGCCCATGGGTCTTCCTTTCCTAGATATGATCAAAACTATACCCTAAAAATAAGGATTTTGTTAGGATTTTTTTCAACTTTTCCCTCATCCAGATAGTTCTGAATTTATTTGCATACAGCTAACTCTCTTAATAACTTTCTTTTCGCAGAATTTTTGAATTGATGTTTCTGTCGATACTCACGATAGCAGATATAGTCGTTTAAGGCTTATCGAGATACGATATGACAGAAAAAGAAAGAGAAAAGGAAGAAAAAAGCACAGTAAACATCGATATTTGTTCACCACGTGTGGCATCATAGTGCGCTAAAGAAACATTTAATGCATACGATGATCTTGTTCCACTATTTGTTTAATTTGAAGTAACGGTCGAACTTTCCAGCACATTGGGATCCTAAGCTTAGAATTCCACGTGGACAAGTTGTCGC
>JADMIO011778133.1_pt1 | contig 32422 bp, 31 predicted proteins | sample 8958161 | NCBI WGS metagenome assembly JADMIO01 (sample SAMN16585339, study PRJNA669376) | soil metagenome | isolation source: Crop rotation soil | place: USA: Cullars Rotation, Alabama | collected 2011
GGCGATGTCCTCTAATTCATCCGCCAAACGCCGCTTGGTCCGTTCCCGCCGCACTCGAGCCAGCCGATCCCGCAGAGCCTTCGTGACGGCTTCTGTCTTAGACTCACCCGTCTGTTTGGAAAGTTCGGTAGCCAACTGTTCAGCTTCGGGATTGCGGATGTTGAGAGCCATTGTAGCCGTGTAGCTAACGAACTACATTGTAACATCATGCCGTCCGGTTGACGGGGGAGCTCATTGGGGGCACGTAAACACTCACACTCCCATTTTCACGATCAACGGCGAACTGCTGGCAATCACGAAAACATTCGATGCCCCCTACCAGGTGCGCTACGCGTCGAATCTTACGCAGGGCGACTCGATCGTCAACATGACCAACACCGGCGCTAACGGCAACAACCTGTTCGGACCGGGATACGGCGGTCCGGCCGGAAATATCTGCGTCAACATTTACGCTTTCTCGCCTGACGAACAGATGATTTCCTGCTGCTCTTGCCTGGTAACGCCGAACGGCCTTCAGCACGTCACGGCGAACAACGACCTGGTGAGCAATACGCTGACCGGCATCCGCCCCGACTCGATCGTGATCAAGCTGGTCGCCACGGCAACAGGCAGCGAAAAGAAACAGCGCCCGGGCATGAACGGCGTTGAAGATTATTATCAGCCGACCTACGACGGATCGAGCTGCAACAATAGCGCCGCGCAAGTGGGAAGCCGTGCGTTTCCGATAGCTGACGCCGGGCTTCTGGCTTGGGGCACCACTCTGCACTCTGACTCGGGCGCTGAGCAGCCCACCGGCCCGTTCGGGATCACCGAGACGCCGTTCCTTCCGGCGAATCTGAGCACGCCGCACTCGGTTGACTCCTACAACTCGGAGCTCTCGAGCCTCGCGAACCGCTGCACCAACATCATCGGCAACGGAAGCTCGTTCGGTATCTGCAAGTCCTGCCGTCTCGGCGGTCTGGGCGGGGCCAAGAAGTAGTTCCGCGGGTTGGCCGGGTAGATTGTTTTAGCCGTCAAATCTACCCGGCCAGTTCGATCAACCGCGACAGCAATTCCATCACAAGATCCGCGACCTCGATTAACATCCCCTCCTGAGGCTGCGGATTTCCACTATCCACGGGAAAAATCGCCGCACAAACACGGATGACGACGTACAAGACCGCCGTATTCAGGACGATCAACCACACTCAATGACGTACGAGCGGCCTTCGTAGAAGTTCCTTCGCGTCTTCGCCGTTCTGGCCGGCCGGCATCGCGAGATACTTCTTAATCTGTTCCGGCTGCGCCGGCGTAAGAACGGAGCGCTGGCGCAGCGATAACCCAGAGACGTGGCTACTCATAGCCCAAGCTAGTGAACGGTAAAGCCAAGAGACTCGGTGTACCAGGAAGACTCTACGTTTGGTGGGCAGGAACTTCCGCTCGTTTGGTATTGCGTGATCGTACCAGCCCGATAGCGCATAGACACAGCCTTAGTCATTTAAATTGAGGCGGAGAGGGGGACTTGTTCTCCGGTAGTCCACTGAAGGGACACAAGTTATACACGTTACGAAGGCGCAAAAATACCAAAAGTTCCACAAAAACCGAATCAAGTCACACCACCAGTCACACGCGCCTTTTTGAACGAATCGGAGGATGGCGGTGACCGCCGCAGAGCCCATCCAACCTCATTCCCCAGATCCCGATCTCCGTATTCAGATCGGACAGCGGTTCAATCCATATCGGCGGTTTAATGGCTGTCTCATTCCTGAAGCGATCTGCAAGCTCGACAACCTTTCACCTGGAGCCAAGCTCACTTATGGCCGCCTGGCTCGATACGGCGGTGAAGACGGCAATGCGTACCCGGCACTGAAAACTCTGGGCAAAGAGATTGGAATGAGCGAGTCACAGGCCCGCGGATACGTCAAAGAACTCGAAGCAGCGCGATTGATTGAAGTCGATCGCGACAATCGACACTACCAGAAAGACGGCAGCGGTGGTTCCAACTACTACTACTTCGTCTGGCACGAAGTGTTCGCCGGCGGGGCAGACGAAATGACCATCCTGCCACCCCTGCGAAATTCCGGAGGGGTACCCCTTCGGAATACCGCACCCCCTACCCCTGCTGAAAACACCACCCAAAGAGAATCAGGGTTTTCAAGAGAATCCAGCCAAGAGAATCAGTCAAAAACTGACTACCAGCCTACGAATCGCAAACAACGCGATTCGCACGCTGGCGTCGAATGCTGCGCGACTGATGAAAACGCTGAGCATCCAACCTCAAAGAAGAAACCACCCTCCCAAGAAGAGAGCGGCCACTTCACGGCCGAGGAATGGGATCAGATGTCCGTTCTGCTCAATTTCTATGGTAGCCGCCGAACGATGTCCCACCACATGCAGGAGAGTGCCCCTCCTGTGATTGTGGAACGTTGCTTAGAAATCGCCCAGGGTGTTCCGCTAAGCGATGTCAGGGACATCCTTCGACATAAGTGCGTCAATCGTGGGTTTGATCCCGGGACGCGCAACGGTCCGAAGGGATGGGGTTGGTTCCCGACCGTTCTGGAAAGTGAATTACGATCGCGGCGTGAGCAATTTGAGGCGGCGACGGTAGCAACAAGGAGGAAACACTGGAGTGAATATGAAATCGTCGAGGATCTTGAGATGGGTAGAATGACTTCTGCGTTCGATACTCTCGACGAACTGGAGGCGACGGCGTGACGCCTACAGAAAGGTACGTGAGAGAACGGAATCTGCAGGTTCGTCTGATACCAACCGACCAACTCATCCCCTACATAAGGAATTCGAGAACTCACACGGACGAGCAGGTTGCACTTGTTGCTGCAAGCATTCGTGAGTTCGGCTGGACGAACCCCATATTAGTTCGTGCCGACCTGGTCGTTATCGCCGGCCATGCCCGTTTGTTAGCGGCGCGAAAGCTTGGGTTCACCGAAGTTCCCACTATCGAATTGAGCGGATTGAGCGAGTCGCAATGCCGTGCACTCGCCATTGCCGATAATCAGTTGGCGATCACCGGTTCCGGATGGGATGAGGAAATGCTTCGTATAGAATTGGCAGCGCTTCAGGAAGAAAACTTCGATGTAAATCTACTCGGCTTCGATGACGGCGAGTTGGCGCGACTATCCGCCGGAGTCGATGCCACCGAAGGTCTCACCGATGAGGACGCCGTTCCCGATCTTCCCGAGGTTCCGGTTAGCCGCGGCGGCGATTACATGAATCGCTCTGGTTTACATGGAACGCAAGGCAATTCTATTGGTAATGGGCGATCACAGGGCGATGCACCCGCAAATTTGGCAAAGGATGGCCTCTAATGGCAGGTTTGCGTCCAAAACTGACCGTCAAGCAGGAAGAAGCCATCATTGCCCTTCTGACCAGCAGGAACACCGAGGACGCGGCTCATACCGCCAAGGTTGGTGTGAGGACGCTGTACCGATGGCTCCAGGACCCCGACTTCGATTCGGCGTTGCGGGCTGCCCGGCGAAAGACGTTCTCTCAATCGTTGGCCCGATTGCAGCAGATGTGCAGTGCCGCCGTGACCACTCTCGGGAAAGTGATGGTCGATCCGGCTACGCCGCCGGCCGTCAAGGTTCGGGCCGCAGATAGCATTCTGAACCACTCGGCAAAAGCCATTGAAATTGAAGATCTCGAAGCTCGGATTGCCGTCCTTGAGGGGAACGCGGCGAAAGACAGGCGATGAGAACGATCCTACGTCGAATCTGCCGGCTTGAGGTAGTAAGAAACACTGCAGCAACTGAGCGCGACACACGGCTCGCTCAGATATTGCATGAGCGACGGCGGCGGCGTTTGGCAGTGGAAGGGGTAGAAATTGGTGACTACCGGCCCTTTGTTCCTAGGCCGGGAAGCCCGAGTCTCACAATCGCCGATGTAATGAGGCGTCGTTACCAGGGTCTCCAAGGACTAGCTGAATGAACCTCGCTAGACGAGTCGCTAGGCTGGAAAGGACCGTGGGTGCGACACCCTCTCCTCGCCTAGTCCTCCGGTTTGAAGGACCCGGCAGTGAGGACATGAAGCAGCCGTCGGACGACCAACTTGATCAATTTACGGAGATTCACACGGTCGTATTCATCTCTTGAGCCCATTTGAAATTCTCATGAACCTAGCCAAACGCGTGCGTAGTCTCGAACGGATCAGAGGGACAGAGCCCATCAGGCGGCTGGTCGTGAGGTATGAAAACCCTGAGACGGGTGTTCTTGAGCCGACTGATGCGGTCATCGATGAGAATACCAGGGTGCTGATAGTCCACTACGTCCCGTCACCGTTTAGAAATGAACAAGCGCCAGGTTTCAGAGACGAAGACCGTCCGCCCGTCTAGCGAACAGGATTGAGATGAATCTAGCCAGACGTTTGACGAAACTGGAGCGCATTCAGGTCGGGCAGGCCTCTCAATCTCTAGTTGTGTTTTACAAAGATCCAGAGACGGGCATTCTGGAGCCAACGGACGCGATCATCGATGAAAACGCACAGGTCGTCATCGTGGAATACGTGCAGCCGGTTGCAACGGACGAGTAGCCGGCGGGGTGGATAACTCTGACGAAAAAGGCGAGGCGAGTCGCCAAGCTGGAATCGATCCACATCAAACATACGCCCACGCGCGTGGTACTTCGATTTGAAGGGCCGGGTAGCGAAAAGTTGAGACATCGGGAAGAAGAAAAGATCGATAGGAATACGCTTGTGATAAACGTCCGTTTCATCGAAGCCGAAAACGGGCGTCCCAAGCAATCTCCCGGAACGCACATCGCGTAGAAGAGCAAATCCGCGATGACAGCAATCGGCAGCTTGTGTCTGCCGATGTGATATCGTATGTCCCGAAGGTGGCAGGGGTGTCACCTTAACGGGATATGGGCGTTAAGCCCACAATTAAGCGTGATTTGGGACGGACGGTTCGGCGCGAACGATTGCGTGCGGGATTGTCACAACGGGACCTTGCCATCTTTCCGGAATCAGCTTGGCGGTAATTTCCAACATTGAATCTGGAGCGACCAAGAATCCGGGCGTGTACACCATAGCCTTGCTTGCCGGTACGTTGAAATCCTCCATAGACGCTTGGGTTGCCGAGTGTCGGACTCAGGTTTCCTAACCGGCAAGCGATCCCGGGAAGAGTTCCCAGGCGTTAGGCATCAAAGAAAGAAGGTGCCGATAATGTGGATTATCAGGCGGCAGCGGGGCGGAGTCCCGCGAGATGGTGACCGTTCAGCATATTGATCGTTGACCACCGATCAGTGCGCCAAATGGGAATAGTCGTGCGTGCTACATGGTTTGCGAACATGCGGAGAACCTAAGCGCGTGCGGTGAAACGCGGGCCAGTATGTACGGCACCGCGTCGAGCGTCGATGGCGTGCACCGAAGCTTTCGCAACGTCCTATGGTTCTTCCATGACGCGTTAAGACCTGGCTTGGCAATGGTTCCTTCCAATGCTCATTCTCTTGCAGCGCTTGACCAACAGATCCGCTTCAATTCTTTCGGTCACAGTAAGCCATTCGTAATCAATTGATTACCAATCGGCTGCCAGCAGTTACAGTACTGGATAGGGGATACAGTATATTGACTATTTAACATAGTCAGAATACAGTATTTTTTTATATGACAAAATTCTACACGCCTGAGGAGCTCGCGCATGTCCTCAGCGTCGATGCGGGAGTAATCAGTGATCTCGTAGCGTCGGGGCAGTTGCGCGCCTATCAAATCGGGGAATACGTCCGTATCAACGAGGCCGATCTGCAGCAGTATCTTGACACGGTCATCGTTGGCACGGCACGCACGGAACAACGATCAACCAGCCCAGCACCGGCAGGGGATGCTCGCAAAGAAATCCCAACCTTCGGGGGACAAGCTTCGTTCACGTACACGGGTGCTGTCACAGATGGGACAACGATTTGGCCGAGCAAGAAAGCCAAGTATAAGCTCTCGTTCGATACGACCCAATGGGCGCTCCTCCTGGACACGTTTCGCGGGAAGGAAATCCGCGCCGGTCTGAACTTCGCCAAGCCCGAGCCGGGCAGCCTCGGGGCCTGGATCAAGGAACACTGGAACACGAAGATGGGACCCGCCGCATACGTTGGCGGCATTCTCATTGCGGAAGGATACGCGGACCGTCCACGACCAGGATGGATCAGAGTCTTCGCACAAGAGCAGAACACGCAGGATATGAACAGCTACGGAAGCAGCACGAACATGACAGCGAAAGGAACAATCTGAGAAATGGGTTTATCGTGGTTGTACCCTCCAACGCCGCAAATTCGCGTCCAGGGGCGCGGTTTGGCGGAAGATAACTTCGCGCAGGAAACCAAAACGACCTTGGAGATCCTTATGCGCGAGGCACTGCAGAACCCCTTGGATGCAAGCGATGGTTCCGGCAGGCCCGTGCGGGTTGCCCTGCGCCTGCTGTCCTCTGTCGACGTGGATCAGCAGTACCTTGGTCAATTGCTGGACGCGGAGTACCAAGCGCGCCTGGATGCCTCTACCGGCCAGCCCCTCAACGGCACGCCTGCGACCGCCCTCGTCATCGAAGACTTCGGCACGACTGGGCTGCTCGGGACGTATCAGAATACCACCGTCGATGGCGACGAGGAGAACTGGAACGCGTTCTGGTTTCGCGAAGGCGAAGGCGCAAAGGCGGGGAAGAGCAGCAACGGGCGCGCGGGACAAGGAAAGGTGACGTTCTACCGCATGGGTGCGGCGCGCGCCGTGTTCGGCCTGACCAGCCGCGCGGACGGCAAGTCCCTCCTGATGGGGCGCAGCAGCTTCCGCAGCATGTACACGTACAACAAGACGAAGTTCGAACGCGACGCCTTCTGGTGCATCTCGCAAGGCGATCACGTCTTCCCCGCCAGCGACCAGCCCACGCTCGACGCCTTCAGAAAGGCATTCCGACTGCAGCGGCAGAGCGAACCCGGCCTGAGCATTGTCATCCCCTTCCCCGTTGGGTTCGATGCCGATGAGGCGCTGCGCACGATCGTCGCAGAATTCTACTACCCGATCGCCCGCGGCCGCCTCGAAGTACAAATCGGGACGACCCTCATCACGAGCACAGAGCTCGACACGATCGCAGACCAGATTTTGCCCGACGACATCGCGCGCGAGAAGGGATCCAGCTTCACCAAAGGCTACCGCTCGTTCGTGCGCGACGTGATCAAGGACGAACGTAACGGGAAAACGCCCATCACGCTTGCAGCCGGCTGGGATGAGAAGGCAACGATTCCTGAGACCGCGTTTCCCGCTGGCGCGCTGGAAGCATTGCGCAAAGCATACGAGGACGAGCGCCGGGTGAGCGTGCGCTGCCCGATCAAAGTACGGCCACGAAAGGGCAGCGCTATTGCGGCCTACTTCGATGTCCACCTTCAGGTGCCGGACGGTTTGGACCGCGTCGAGGAGGCGTACCTCCGAGGTGATCTACTCATCGGCGGCGAGACACACCTTGCGGGCATGACGTACCTCCCCAAGGCACGAGGGCTCACGATTGCCGAGGACCCCAGCATGTCGCGGTTTCTCGCGGAAGCCGAAGAGCCGACGCACCTCAAGTGGAACGCGAGCCGCCCCCGATTGGCGGAGGAGTACTTCAACCCCAGCGGCGCCGTGCGCGCCGTGCGCCAGGCACTCCCGCGCCTCTTGACTATCATCTCCGGCGGCACGCCCAAGCGGGACGTGAAGGCGCTCGCGAAGTACTTCACCAAGCCCGCCGCTGAGGCATCGCACCGCAAGACGAGCATCAACAAACCCGGCAAGACCACGGTGGACCCGACCGTTGTTGATCCACCACCATCACCGCCTCCAGCCCCGCGCCCGTTCCGCCTCACAACCGACAAGACCGTCGTGAGCGTGCTCCCCAACGGAACTACGAAACTGACCCCGGAGCAGCTCCCTGCAGCGTGCACGCTGGAGCTCGCGTACGAAGGACTCGATGACGACCCGTTTGCTGAGTACGATCCGTTCGACTTCGACTTGGCCAACGAGAAGGTCCACCAAGCCCAAGCACAAGGCGTTGTGGTCCAGAGCCGGCACTGGAACCGGCTCGAGTTCGAGGTGACCGACCCTAATTTTTCTTTTTCCATCGATGGCTTTGATCCCAACATCCGGCTTCGCGCACGACTGAACTACAAGGAGAACACGAATGGGTCGAGTATCGACGCGCAGTAACCCCACGAACCTCCAGGAAATCGACAAGCACCGCGTCGGCATCACGCTCGTCGAGGAGAACGGCAAGCGCTCCTTCAGCTTGGGCAAGCTCGATTTTGCCGATCTCAAACTCGACGGAGAACTGCAGGTCATCTGCATCGCGCGCGCAGGCAGCACGAGCCAACGGTTCCCGCTGGGCACAATCAGCAACTGGCGCAAGGACGCATTCGCCCTCGACGACCTGGACCCGTCAGCGTCATTGCATTTCCGCGTGCTCATCCACGATGACCATCCGCAGCTGGTCGCGACCGCCGAGCGCGTGCGTCTGCGCGACCAAGGACAAGCCGAAAGTCTCCTGCCCATGGAGCCCGCAGACTTGGGCGAAGAGGTCTGGCGCCTCATCATCGGAGACGACGGGCCAATCCTGCAGTACAACGCCGCCGTGTTCCCCAACGCCGCGGGCGTCGAGAACTATTTGCCGTTTGGCGCCCTCGTCCTGCCCGAAGCACTGCGGCGCGTGATGGAGTACATCGCGCACGACTCGAAGAAACTCGACGACGACACCGACCCGATCAGCGCATGGCGACCCTGGCTGGACGCGCTCGGCATCGCACCGCCCGACGAAGCGGACGATGCAGAGTGGCCTCAGCAGGTCGTGAGCGCGTTCTGCGAGCAGCACCGTTTTGCCAGCAGATTCACTCAGCACCTCCAAGGAGCCCAAGAATGACGACCCTGCGAGCACTCACCACAGAAGGCGTGCGCTTGTTCCGCGCTTGGCTGGATGATCCCACGACGCCCTTCCCCATCGGCCTGAAGGATGCGCCTGAGTATACGGAGCCCAGCTACGACGTCCCGATGGACGAGGCCAAGACGTTCGCAACGCGATACGACTTCGGCGTGTACCTGAACACCGTGTTTGCGGGAATCAAGTTCCATGAGCTCCGATTACCCAAAAACGACGGACTCTGGGCGTGGCTTGCCGTGCTGTACCTGCCACAGCTCGCGGCAAAGAAATTGCGGGAACCAGAGCACTACATCGTTACCCGCAAGGCGGCGAAGGGGACACTCGCGTACCGTCATGCGGCGCGCTCAACGTTCGAGCTCGTGCACATCCACGGTGAACACGCCCGCGTGTGCCTGAACGTACCCATAGACACATGGGGGGAGATGGCCGAGCAGCTCGCCGCCCGACAGACGCTCGCGCACCACCGAGGGTTCTTCCAGGCAGCGAACAGCCTCTACGTGGAGAACGGCAAACTCCGGCGCGGCGCCTCCTCACGACCCAAGAAAGCAGGCGAGCGCAAGCCAGGCGACCGGGTCGGTTTCGGCAGCGCGCGACGGTTGGCCCTCGCGCTTAAGCGTCTCGACCTCACGTTCGACACCGAAATCATGTCGGCCACGAGTATGGTCGCCGTGTTGCCTAAGGAATTCCGGCGCTGGGGCACCACAGCCACAGGGTAGCCCGCTATTTTCCCGTGGTGGTGGCGCGCTCCTTGGGCCGTCGTGCCCCGGTGAGGATTCTCGCGACAACCCCTGCGATTTTGCGGGCGAGTAACGGCGGCACGGCATTCCCGACCTGGACGAACTGCTTGGTCCGCGTCCCGCAAAAAAAGTAGTTATCCGGGAATGTCTGCAGCCGCGCAGCTTCGCGCACAGTCAAACTCCGGCATTGCTTCTCATCGTAGTGAATGAAATAATGACCGTCCTTCGCAAGATGGCTCGTGATCGTAGTGCACGGCCGGTCCTCGAACTGCACGCGGAACCGGTCATCAAAGTACTCCTTCTTTTTATCCTCATCGATGTTCTTGTGCTTGGGCAGGAGTTCCGGAGGGAAATCCCCAAGTTCAGGGAACTCCTCAAACAGGCGCGCATAGCATGCGGCGAAAAGGTACCGGTGGAGGTCCGTCCTCATGTGCGGCCGAGCGAAATGATTACACACGCCGCCGACGCGCGGATCGCAGTACCAGCGAGGCAAGTAGTCACTGCGCGCCACACATCGGACGTATTCGCCGCCCCGGTCAGCGCGTGGCTCCGTGATGCGCGTCAGCGTCCAGCGAATATCCTGCTTCAGCGCCGCCGATTCGCCGTTAGGCAGGTGATCCAGCACGCCCGGTTCGAGAATCCCTGCCAGTGCCCGACGCCATTCGGCTTTCCCATCGGGCTCCTTCGACAACCCGCTTCGCAACCGCGGCAATCCCCGCAGCACGCGCGCCGCAGCAATCTGCTTAATTGATCGTGGAAGTCGGTCTGTGGGCATCTGAGCAAAATCAGTTCTGACGCCGAGGAAAATCACGCGGTGCCGAGTTTGCGGAATGCCGTATTCCTCGCACTTGATCACGAAATCGCTCGGGTCGTATTCTGGCTCGCCATCCAGCGTCCAGGCGCGTGGTTGCTGCACCAGGGAGTGCACCTCGTACTGGGGGCCTCTCGCTGCCGATCCAGCGATTGCCGCTCGAGGATTCTGGAGCTGCGCGAGCAGTTCTTCAAAAATGCCCTTGCCGCCGACGCGCGAGGAGAGCAAGCCCTTGACGTTCTCCATAATGAAGACGGGCGGCGCGTGCTCAGTCAGGATGCGCAGGTACTCCCGGTATAAGTACACGTTCGGGTCATCCGCATCAATACCGCGATTGCGTGCTCGACCAATTACCGAGTACGCCTGGCATGGCGGACCGCCGCACAACACCCATTCTTCCGCGCCGTCGAGCGCCGTCCTGATACGTTCGTCGACGATCGCGTGGTCTTCCTTTCCGAGCTCTGCGTGCCACGCGATGGTACGAGCGCGATCCGCCTGCGTGGGTATAGCGGCAAACAATGCATCGCGTGTCTTTTCGCCGCGGAGGTACTCGTAATACGCCTCCGGTACTTGGCCGCGTGCGAATTGTCGAAACAGCGTGCGCAGCTCCAGTGTCTGGTGCGCTGCCTCCTCCTTCTCGATGGAAAGCACGATGTCGAAGAACGCGTCCCGATCGCTCGCGTGGAAAGACGAAAATCCCTCCCCGAGTCCGCCGGGGCCGGCGAAGAGATCAACGACGGGAACAACCTTGCCATGTCGCAGCTTCATGGAGCAACCTTGAACACGCGTTGCAGCGACCGCCGGAGCTTTGCTTCGTCCGCGACCTCGCACTCCCAGATCACGTGAACACGCCAACCCAGTTGCCGCATTGCCGCGACGCTGCGCTGATCACGGGCAACGTTCTCTCCAAGCTTCTTCTCCCAGAACTCGGGCCTGGTCTTCGGCATGACATTGTTGTGGCAGTTCTCATGACGATGCCAAAAGCAACCGTGCACAAAGATCACGGTACGCCACCGGGGCAGGACGATGTCTGGTTTCCCCGGAAGCCGCGTATTTCGCAGTGTGAAACGAAGGCCGAGCCCGTGCAGCAGCGAGCGCACGCATTTCTCCGGACCCGTGTCGCGTCCCTTGATCCGACTCATGTTCCAACTGCGGCGCTCGGGCGTAATCCGATCAGTCATGCGGGGCTTCCACGCCGACACATTTGTGCGTAGCGCGATTTGCTGGGCATCAAGCACACGTGGACCGGTCCTCAAAAATGCTCAGGCCCATCATTGGAGAACTATCAGTGTACCAGGTCTGCCCAAACAAACTCGCACAATGATATTCTCTCGCGGGACTTGCGTACGGAGTCTGATCGACTGCAACCCGCGCGCTGTCTGACAGGTTCCTTCGGCCCGGCGGCACTAGGCATTCGCAAGTAGGCATGGCAGCACGTCTCATCCAAACCTATGGGCCAGTCGCTAGGCGCAAAGCGATCGCATCATTAGGTGCATGAGCGAGGTTCTGCTTCGTACCGAGGTATCTCTCGGTCGTCTGCACTGAAGCATGCCCAAGAAGCAGTTGGATTTGCTCCAGATCCCCGCCGGCGGCACGGCAAAGTCTGGCGCAGGTACGTCGGAGATCGTGAGGCGCGATGCCGGGTACACCAATGGCTGAGGCATGTTGTCGGATCATTTGCCACACAACCTTTTCGCCCAAGCGTTCGCCTGTTGCTTGCCCCGAATTATTTACGGGCCGGAAAACGCGAGCATTTGAGACGTTTGCCGTTGACACCCAGGAATCGATCGCCGTCTTAACCCAACCGGGCACTGGTGTCGTACGAATGCGTCCATGTTTTCCCTTCAGATCGACGATGCACCATCTGCCATCACGCCGCTGGATGTGTGCGAACGTGAGCGCTGCCACTTCAGATCGTCGGAGCCCACAGCCCAGGAGAACCGCCAGGACGGCGCGATCGCGCAGTCCCTTCAGGGTCCCGATATTCGGTGCTGCGAGCAGAGCCTGCGCCTGCCCTAGCGACAACCAGTTGCCGGTACGGATTCCAGTCGATTTCACCCTTTTCACCCGAGCGATGCCGGCCGCCAACTCCGGAGCGAGTAGTCCGTTGTCAGCAGCCTCTGCCGTCAGCTTGCGGATGGCCGACATGCGGATTATGATCGACGACGAGCCGAGCTTTCGCGCTTCCAATGACACCCGCCACGCGCTTACCGTCGCTTTGCTGAAACCGGGTCGAGGCGCCTGCTGATACCAATCCATAAACTCGTTCAACGCCATGTTGTAGACCCGCCGCGTGATCGGCGAAGAGACGCTATCGAGTACGAGGTCCTTCATTCGCTGCCACTCAGCCAGCCTTTTCACTGCAATCAAATCGTTCATTGGTATGTCCTGTTATTGCGCATTAACGGTAGTCATCAGGACTTTACCTCTGTGAGGCGAGGACATCAAGTGAGCGCCAAGGGTCGGCGAAACGTCCACCTTGGATTGTGCTAAGCAAAGCAGCGTGGTACGGTACTTCTCGACGCTTCGGACTCGATCAATATTCTTGAATATTCGCGTCCGATCAATGCGGATGGTTGAAAATTACCTCCGCAGTTCGTTCTCATCCAGCCAAACGCGCACACCGGCGGCCGTTAGAGCATTCGTCAGAGGTCGCGCGACATCGGCCTTATCCTTCGCTCGCTTGGAGAGACAAAAGGTTTCATCTTGGAGCCGTATTTACCAGGATGGCTGCCTCGGTGCGGGGTGTTTCCACCGCTCGTGTGAAAAAGTGCTGCCGGAAATGGCGTCTGGGGCACGGTACCGCACAAATCGAGCAGTTGCTTAGCTTCCCTTTCACTCAACAAATCTAGGTTATTCATGGCGGTCGACCAGAGTTTCACCACTATACGCCGGATGCAACCCCTTGAATCTGACTAATTGCGGTAGAGTGGTGAATTAAAAGCTATTGGCGCGAAACAGCGAAAAATTTGGAGCCTACGTGACAAGTTGCCTTTTCTGCAATATCGCCGATGGACATGCGGTCACCCAGGACCGCCCTGAAAATGTTGTTCTCTATGAAAGCGAACACTTTTATGTGAAGCCTGCTCTGGGGCAGTTTGTCGAAGGTTATTGTTTGATTGTCAGCAAGGAGCATGCCAGAACCATGTCCGAACTATCACCTATTGCTCGGGACGAGCTTGCATGGTTGCTGAAGGAAATCGGGAGTCGACTCTCTGCCATTCGTCCTGGTGGGCAGTGCGTTTTTGAACATGGCTCCGCCTGCCCACAAAACCATGCGGGGACCTGTATCGATCATGCCCATGTGCATCTGCTGCCAGTGAGTTGCGATGTGCGTCCCGAACTCGTCACCATACACGGGTGCATCTTAACAGATAGTGCCGCCAACTATTCCACTCTCGATTCCGTGCGTGGCTCTTACCTGTATTACGAGGCTCGCGAAGGGGTCGGCGAGGTTTATTCCTGTGCACAACGACTTCCGAGTCAGTTGATGCGCAAGCTCATCTGTAATCGCCTTGGAATCCCAACTCAGTGGGACTGGCGCAAGAAACCCCGTCGGGATGTCGTTGAAGAATTTGTGAATTCTTGGCGTTACAAGTTTGGAACGCCCGAACATGCAGATGTAGAACTGCCATTGGGGACCCGTTAGATGGCTACCGTGAGGCAGATGTTTTTGTCCCCAGTTGAGGTGACCCTCATCGAACAGTGCTTTCTTTCGATAGGGGCCTTGGCGGACAAGACGATCAATGTTCAAGAACTCGGACGGTACGGAAAGTCGGGTGCACGGCTCCTGCTTTGTTATCCACCTAGCGGCCTTCCTTTTGTAGTTAAGATCCATCGCGAAGCTAAGATCAAAGTGGAAGCCGACGCAATAGCAAGCGTCGCCGATTGCTTTCGAGATGCACTCCCGCTGGCTCATCCGGCTTACTACGACGGCCTTGGCGCACTGCTCTACAACCACCATGGAGCTTCAACCGCAAGAAAGAGCGGAGAGTCAAGAGAGCTCCGCGACTTGGTTTATGAGTATGATCCCAGTAAGCGGGCTTTCAAGCACCCTGAAGAGAAGCTCATTTCTGCACTTCAACGCGTGTGGTACAGCTGCGAAGTTGCTAGAGATTGTGCGCAACCGTGTTCATTCAATTACCTTGAGGAATATGATTGGTACATCCGTCGAGACACAGCCTCCGGTCCGATCGCCTCAATGCTCGGCAGGAAGAGAGAGCAACCCGAGTTCAGATTTTTGGGGGGCGAAGTGGTCAATCCGCTTGATTTCATTAACCAACCATTTTTTACTTCACCGCGACTCGGAAAGGTCGGGCCTGTGCACGGTGACTTGCACGCCAATAACATTATCGTTGGCTTCGATGACTCCGTTCATCTGATAGATTTTGCTTGGGCGGCTCAAAAAAGGCATGTTTTGGTTGATTATGCCCTAATGGAAAACTCTTTGCGTTTTCTGTTGTTTCCCGACTTTGTCGATCCGTCAGAGCAACTAGAGGTAGACCTTGTACTGTTGAGACCTGACGGAGCTCTGGATCTAGCGAAATGGCCTGAATCATCGCGGCTTGCCCCGTATTATCGGCGACTCGGGGCTCTCATCCGGGTGATCCGCGACCAAGCTCAGGCAATTCTCGGTGGCAATGGTGAGCGCGAATTCCAAGAGTACCTAGCCGCTCAATTCCTAATCTTGTTCGGCCAAATGAGTTATCGAGATTACAATCGCCTAATCGCATTAAGGTTTCTGGGTTTGCTCGCCCGCCGCCTCTCACTACAGGGTTTCGCAACCACCGGTTAGCGATTTCGTGATCACGCGTCGATCATCAGGGGTGTCCCAGTCGATGATTTGCAAGTGTGAGCCTACGAGCTTGTACTCAATACTATATGCGGCAAACCGAAATGAATCCAGAAACCTCAATAGCAATGAGATCTGTTCGCGCATCCGCTCGACCACCTGCATAGCCAACCGAAATTCTTTTACAAGCTCCACTCCATTTTGATCTTTTCCGCTGGATGCGTGAACGGCTTCAATCGCATAGGGCCAACCCCATGCATAACGCGATGCTCGGACATAGGGGTATTGGAATTCGGAGGAGTAGTGTTCGAGCAGACGTGGGCTGCACCGCCAAACCTGTTCCACAGACTGGGTTCGATGATCGTCACGCGGGGTAAAGAGAAAACGCCCAGCTACACTGAAAACATTTCTGTCAATTCTGGTTCGGCAATACCAGACTTCGACATAGTCAAAATCCTCGAACGACTTTAAGAAGATCGGCAGGCCCTTCAGGTCGGCAACTCCTTCCACCCTGTAGTTCGGGAGCTGCCCACCCCACCCGAGTGGAACGAGTTTTACTACGAACAGATGCTTAACTGAGTTTCGCGATACTCGTCGGACCTCGCTAGAAAAGTGTGCCATAAAGCGAGCCTTATCCGAACGTTGGTACCGACGGATGTCGCTTCTGAGTTCGTTCATAGTCAGAAACCCGAACTCAACCAAAAGGAGATACTTGGACCACTTGATCGGTTGATTAGACGTTGGCATCTTTCCGGGCAGTCGCGCCATACTTCTTCAAGAAGGATTCGACCACAGGCCTCATATTAGGAATAAGATCATAGGTCATCATCTCGTCAAAGGGCACCCATGCAGTCTCAGCAAGATAGTCTTCGGCAACTCTGTATGCGTCGCAGGTGACCGTGGATAGCGTATGGCAGATTCGAGCCACCGCAACTATTTGCCAGTTGGCCTTACCGCCTTTGGTTTCCCTCGATATTTTCCAGTCCCAGAGGTGAAAAGGTTCGCCAGGCTTGATTTCCAGTCCGACCTCCTCAAATACCTCGCGCCTGAGATGCTCATCGAGATCCTCCCCGTATTGCATGCGGCCACCTGGAACTTCCCATAGGCCCGGCTGGTTTGGATCGTCTGACGACTTCCGTACAAACAGAACAGACTGGCCCGCTACAATGAACGCCTTTTGAGCGAAGAATAGCTGAGGGGGCATGGATACCGTTTTGTTACTCAAGCGTCCCAATAGGCAGAGTCTCTTTTCTTTCAAACTTGGACATTGAATACTAGTCTACAAGGTGATGAAGGGGTTGCAAGTTTGCATTACGCAAGAAGGTGGTACGGGGTAGGCTCGTGAGGCGTTTGGCAGTCGGTTAAACTTAGCTATCCTGAGGATGGAGTACTGAAGATGGTTTACAATCGTGAACTAGAGCGGCGTCGGCACGAAGCCCTTCAGGAGCAGCACGACAGTGCAAGGCACTCTGTTCCCCGAAATCCGCAACGGCATGCTTATCTTCGTTTCCTTTCCGGGCGTAACAGATGAGGATTTCAAAATGGTCATTGAGCATGCAATGCCTGGAATCATTCTAGAGTTGCGTCCGGTGCCACGATTCGATATTGGAAAGATGAACCGGCGACTAGTTTTCCACATCCCACGGAGCACGCTATATTGAACTCACGTCGGTCGACGGAACTGAACTCAGATGCGATGGGATCCTGCACAACAACTCGATCAGATCTAAGGGCGAACCTATACAGAGACATGACCCGTGATATTTCTCGTAAACGCCACGGCGCTTACTCCGAGCCACATCAAGAGCATTACGTCAACGCTAAGCGGGCAGATCGTTCCGTCGCAAGTCTGCGAAGTGCCGCAATTTCACTTGGCTCAATCGGACAGCCCCGGCCTCGAGGATGCCCAGGTAAACTTCGGCGAGTCATTCTCTTTCAGATGCGGCTAGGGGAGTTCGACCACGATGCCAACAGTTTCCTGCGTATCCAATATAAGGCATGAAGGCAAGAGCATTGGGCCAAAACCACCGACACAATTTGACTCCGATCTTTCATTTGTGCGGCATTAAACGCGAGTTGTTGTACAATAACGGCTATTCTGCGATCTCACCGAACGTCTAAGCGGAAGCGCTCAACCCAGGTATTCGACCGCTTTCTCGAAATTTTGAATGCAGGGGATGAGACTTTATCCAATATTCTTCGTCAGTCGACTGAACATGTCTCTTTCACGCGCTTCGCGCGACGGGTGCGAGACGTGCTCGATGCTGAAAGCTGTACAGTCTTTTTAGTTCGCAGAGATAACGGTGTGCGAAGGCTGGAATTTGTTGGTGAAGATTGTGAGAGTGGTTATGTCCAACCCGAGCCCCATCCCAAGCTACCCATCCGAAGTCGGAAACGTGGCGGCCTGACATCACACTTGGCCAATTGCGGTCTGATTGTACGTCTCCACGGCCAGAGTTTGCGAGAAAATGAGTATCGTGCCGGCCATCGGGCCATCCACTTGATCGACGGAGTTGATTATTCACTTTTGTCTTTTCCCCTCAAGAATCGAAAGGGACAGTTGTTGGGGCTGGTAAAAGTTCAGAACAAGAAGGACTCTAACGGAAAACCGGGCACTCAAGCCAAGTTCACTAACACTGATGTCAGCCTTGCGGTGTTCTTGTCCACTCGCCTAGTGGTGGCTCTTCAAGGCAAAGAGCTAGTTAGTTTCTTTAAAAGTCTTTCGGCGTGGCAATCTGACCCTGGCCAGTTGTCGTCGTTCGAGTCGACTACGGTCGCCCGCGCTGCTGACTTGGTCGGGGCTGATCAAGGATCGTTGGCCCTTTGGGACGAAAGCAAGAGAGCGTTGATCATCACCGCACAAGTTGGAGGGGACGGTAAGCGCATCCGTACGCGTGTTCCTCGTCGAAGTGTGATCCAAACGGTTTGGAATAGACGAGAGTCTATTTGCATTGCAGACGTTCGGCAATATCAGGGTCCATATTTCGCGTTCGATCCAAAAACCCGAAGTAAAGTCGCGGTACTCCTTGCAACAAGAGATGCGTCAGCTCACCTCCGACTTATCGGTGTGCTGAGTGTCGACTCGTACACAAAAGACAATTTTGATACCCAGGATCAAGAAATGCTTGAGGGAGTCGCGGATGCATTGGCGGCAGCGATTATCTCCGCCCGTCCTGAAACTTCAATCCGTCACGCGCTCGCCAGTCTATCAGCGCCAGCGCGTGTTTACGCAGAACCGAAAAAGCTTCTTGTAAGCATCTTGGAGCGCGTGCGTGAGACGTATGGATTTGATCGGGGACTCATTTATGTCGCTGAGGAAATGAGCAACCTGCTAAGACTTGGTGCGCAGATGGGCGACCATCATCACGAACAACTCGTTGGTAGGTATACCCACGGGGCAAACATGGATTCCTTGGCCGTCCGAGTTTGGAAATCCGGCGAACCCCTCTATTCCGAGCGGCCAAGGGAAGACTCGCGAGTGTCGCAAGATGGCCTTGACGTATTTGGTATCGAGGGCCCTTTGTTAGGGTTTCCATTGGTTCACTCTGGAAAAACTGTCGGTGTCCTCATCGGTTGGTCCTCGGACGGTCCAAAGCCTCGTTTCGAGCACCAGCAACAACTCGCCCCATTCGCGCAATTGGCGGCAGCCGAAATAGCGATTTCCTACGCCTACGGATTACTTGATGAGTGGATTCACAACATTGCTCAACCGACTCAAAACGTCCGAGGTCTCGTAGACGTAATTTTGCGCAACAATCAACAGCAATCGAACAAGCTCAGGTTCTTGGCTACTCTTGGAGCCGAAATTGGACATCTGGTCGCTGTAGTCGAGAGAAGCAGACTGATGCGGCAGCACCAACGCCTTGCTCCGGTGGTGGAAGAATACTGCTTGCGACAGGTGGTCGAATCTATGTATCATGCCTTCCTGCGACGAGCGTATGAAAAGGGTATAAACCTGCAGCTAGTTTTGCCGGAAGTCCGAGAGTGCTTAAATTACGGTGACGAAAATCGCGTCAGCATCGCTCTTGACGAGGTGGTTAACAACGCTTTGAATCACACTGATCAAGGCAGGGTGAAGATCGAATTAATGGAGGTAGACGAATGGTTCAAGATCTCTGTCACTGATGATGGGGATGGCGTACCTGAGGCCTACACTAAGGAGATTTTTCGACCGTACTTCTCGCTTTTGCGGGGGGGAGGGCGTAGTGGCACTGGGTTAGGATTGACCATAGCGAGTGGTATTATAGTGGAAGAGGGTGGGACGTTGACTTTCACCCGACGCGAGACCAGCCCCGGCTCCATTTTTACCGTAGCCCTCCCAAGGAGATCAAAAGCATGAATGCCGTGGGCGAACCGACGATCACCATCAGCCTCTTACTCCTAGAAGATGACCCCGTCCACCGCCTACTACTTGAGCATGAATTCCAAGGAGACGGATATCTTGTGCAATCGAGCGGTGACGCTTCCGAGGCGATTCGTCTGATCCAACAGCCGAATTCAAGTTATGACATTGGCATCTTTGATCTGAAAGTGCCGGCGACAGCCGGAGATTTTCCCCAAATTGAGGCGGCGCTGGGTGTGATCCGTTATGCGCGGAAGGCATTCCCGGCGATGGTTGTCATCACAATTAGTTCCGTTTTTATTACGACAGAGATACAATCACAACTCGAGGCGCTCGGAGTAAAGATTACTTTTCCTAAGCCATTTTCACTCGACAAGCTCCATCAGTTCGTCGATGGTTGCCGCCTGTAGGCACGAATCGAAATGCGGACGAACTCGTTCGACGCAGTAGTCGCACAGGTTCGTCACTTCAAAGACGGCCCCCGACCAGCATTTTCTTTGTTCCTCGGTGCGGGAGCTTCGAAAAGCTCAGGCGTGCCTCTTGCCGAAGAACTCGCCGACCTTGCCTTTGAGGAACGCTTTATGGCGGCAGGGAACGCTATCGACTCTCGTGAATCGCGAAGCGCAACGCTTGATCGCATTCGACTTTGGACTCAACAACAACCCTGGTACAACGATACTGACAAATCGCGGTATCAGTTGGCGATGGAAAATGTGCTTCTCGCTCCGGGTGTCCGAGAAACGTTTTTAAAAAAAAATATCGGGAAGGCAAGACCTAGAAGAGGATATCGACGACTCGCTCAGTTGCTCGAGGCTCGCGTATTCGACACCATTTATACAACGAATTTTGACGACCTTGTCAGCCGAAGCTGTGAAGGCGTCCTTCAAAGTCGACTAATGAACGTTGCTGGTGACGAAGCGTTCCGGGCTTTAGAGCCTTCGCCCTGCGAGCCACGACTGATTCGGCTGCACGGTGATTTCTGGCACGGCAATGTACTAAATACCGAAGGGGATCTGGAGAGTACTCCCGGTCTTCGCTTCGAGACCGTTCACAACCTGTCACGTCCACAAGGAATGATCGTTATTGGTTACGGTGGGTTGGACAGAAAACTAATGATCGAACTTTTTCATCGAAACATTAACGACAAAACGTTCTTAAAGAACGGTCTTTTCTGGTGCATCATGGAGGGGTCACAGGTCCCAGCGCACGTGAAAGTCCTATTGGATATGGACGGCAGTAGCGGCCGCGTTCATGTGATCGAGATCGCAGGATTTGACGAAGCGATGGAAATGTTGGCAAGGGGATTTGGGTTAAGTACAGATAGCTGGGTCCTCACCGAATCACTTCGATCGTCGTGTGAAGTACAAGCGCTACTTACTGATGCTGCTCAGCTCCTCAATGACTTGAACAGTGAGCAGCGGCAAATTCGGGATCAGGTAAACGATGTGTTCTCACGCCTAGTGAAACAACTGCACGCCCGAGAGGCGGCACTATTCGTTTTGACGGACGAAACGAGTCAGATCGTATCTAGCGTTAACATTTTTTCGTCCGGGGTGAAGCCTATACCTTCTAACTGGCTTGGAAGTTCCATCAATAATCCATCATTTGAAGTCAACGCAAAGGACATGTTTGAGGATGAAGGTATCAGTTTGTCGCCTCATCATCGACGAGCCTTGGCTTACCCCACATGGCGGGACGGAAAGCTAAAAGGGTTGGCTGTATTTGGCTTTGACAGCTTGGCACAGGATGGGGAACATGATGAACGTGTAATCTCCTCGGTGTGCGGATTGCTAACACTGGCGGCGGAACGATACCTTACACAAGAATTACAAAATCGCGCTGGTGAAGTCCATCTCGTATCGTCTGCTCAAATCAGCACGCAGCTGGAACAAATCCGAGAACTTGCTTATTCTTATTGGGAACGCCGTGGCCGTTGCGATGGTTCTCAGGAAGAGGACTGGCTTCGTGCGGAGGAAGAGATCACAAGGGTCACATACGGCCCCAAAAAACGCTAAACTATTCGGAACCTATTTTTTTTGGATATTTCGTCGTAGAGCGGCCCGAAGAGGAGAAGAGACGAATGGCAAGTATTCTCATTCTGGAAGATGATCCCGTCCATTGCCATCTACTTGAACACGAATTTCATAGCGACCAATATTGGCTTCAATCCTGCGGCGATGCCACTTCAGCGCTCCGATTGCTCCGAGAGCACGAAACTCAGTATGAGGTAGGTATTTTCGATCTTGATGTTCCGGTACAGGCAGGAGAGTTCCCGCAAGCTGACGCCGCGTTAGTTGTCATTAAAGCTGCGCGGGAGGCCTTTCCATCGATGGCCTTAATCACGATAGGGTCCATGTTCATCGCCGAAGAACATCTGTCCGGGCTGTTGGCTCTTGGCCTTAAGGCAAGTTTGCAAAAACCATTTTCGCTTGGTGCCCTGCACAACTTGGTTGATGATTGCCTGACAGGGAGAGAGGTGAAGGAATCACGAGCCAACACGGCGTCCTCAGCGTGATGAGGATAACTGGGCTACAGCCTCGCCGCACCCTACTGCTGCCAATCAACACTATTACGATTATTAACCGCGCGCTTGGGCAATTAGGGCGTTCCTCTACCGACCTTTCTCCCAAGGCTTGGGCGATCTCTTTTCTTGGCGTTGACCGCGTTCTAAGTCTGAACGGACTGATAGTTTTCCATTTGCCTTTTTGATCTGCCCGTGACCGTGCTCAATCTTCTCGCATTCGCAACAACCTCAGGTCCGTCAATTTTTGTAACGTGCTTGGGCTGGACCGTTAACGAACATTATCGGCATGTGTGAGAGTAAGAGGAGAGTCGGCCCGGCGATTGAGTATGCAGCGCTTAGACGAAAATCGCCTTTTTACTACATACGATGGTGGATCGCCTTACCGGAGCGCCGTTCTCCCCAACACCTTGGCCCAGATACGCCCGCTGGCGATCTTTATTTTCTACGCGCCGCTTAGGATCGCCACCGGACCGCCTGAATCCGGGCCTTGCATTGGGTTTCACGGTGATGGGTTGAGTTGGCGTCCATTTGTTGGAACCGTACGGATCGGCTCGGCTTTGCCCGCTGTAGGCGAGGTATTGCTTCTCCGTTCATCGACTGGAGATTGCAAGTCCCGGCTCGTCAGATCCACCGAAGCACAAGCGTATGTCAACTATCAGGGCTGCATGCTTCGATCGGAAAAAACTATAGCGTGTCTCCCTCCATACGCGGAGCTTCTTGGTTGTTTTTCAATCCTCCACTAGGAAATTGGAAGGGAGCTCCGGGTTGTACTCCTTGTCAGGCATCTTCATCCTCTCAAACACCGTTTCGTGGATCGTTGATCCCTCCGAGATTGAGCGACGCCTCCAGAGGTTCATACGATATCTTTTCTTGGGCGGATCCTTGGTCATGTCCCAGTGTGGCTTCGGCACGAATTCTGCAATCCACCATGCGGGCGTCAAAGAATTGTGGATATCGGCTCTCGGATCGGCAGCAATCGAACCCAACACCAAGCCCTCTTTCGTCGAGTCGACTAGAAGGCCCGCTTGCTTCGACTCCCGCAACATCCAGCGCAGCGCAATCATCGAAAGGCCATTCTCGGCTGGTGGGTACCCACCACCAATGTCACAATGCACACCGGCGAACCAGACTTGCTTCAGATCCGCAGGGCCGCTCGGTTTCGGTGGTGCGGCTGGTTTCCACAAATTTTGTCGGAAGAACGCCCGCCCCTCATCGATCGCTATCGCATGCCGACCGATCTTGATGTCGGGATTGTTAGCGGCGTAAGGAATCTTCAACGGAGTCCTTACCCAGCCAACTGAACTTACTGTATCCCAAACGCCGACGAACCAGATGCCTTCAAACGTGCGCGAAAACGTCTGTTTGAATTTCCCAGCCACCTCGAAAGAATGCGCATCCAGCTTCGTTAGCATCCGAATCGCATATGGAACGAGCGATTCGTTTCCCGTGCGAATCAATCCAAACATGTGTAGCAAGCCTGCGAGCGTTCGAACGGTATAGGATCCTCTACTAAATCCGAACAAGAAGACTCTATCACCCGGCTCATAGGAGTGCATCAAAAACACATAAGCTGCGCAGAGGTCCTCGGCCAGACCTCTGCCAAATGCCTGGCCTAGCAGTCGCGAGAACCACTGAGCGGATTGTGTCCAGGCACCCGGCGCGCCCATGGTTCCCAGGCCGGGGTGATAATAGGCCACTTGTCGCTCATCCTGAACAAGCGTCGCGAATAAACGCACGACGTTGGTATTTGTAGTGCCGTACTGGTTATTCGTCCCGTCACAACATATCACTATGTTCTTCGCCATAGAGCGGCCTCAGTTCCTTGAAAATACTAGGGATTTGTTTCCAGTCGGCGATCCAGACGATTTCGATGTGGAGGCCCCCGCCGAAGCAGACGTGACTACGTGAGGAACTACTCCGATTCAGTAGCGCTTTCATAGAGCTTAGTCTTTTGGTGATGGGAAGGCGTGATCCCCGCACCATTCCAAAGGCCGTTGGCACGAGATCAATCATCCCTGACGCTCGGCCAATCTCACGATCTTGCGACTGCGAAGGCTGTTGAGCTTTCATCGGAAACGTATAGCCGACACTAAATAGGTTTATCGCGTGAAACAGGCTTGCGGGCGAGGGCAAGCTGACGCTTTTCCTCAGCCTGCGCAAACAGTTTAGCAGCTTCCTGCCCGGCTTTGGTCTTCCCCCAATCGAGAAACAAGTTTCCGAGGTTATGAAGCACATCGTGTGTTCCCGGCTTAATGTCGAGAGCAGCTGTGTATTTCTTCTCAGCTTCGGCAAAGAGGTTATCAGCCTCTTTTCCGATTTTCCTCCGCGCACGATCTGAGAGCACATTCCCCCAATTATTGAGGACATCGTACCGGTCTGGCTTTATCGCCAGCGCAGCAGAATATTTAGCCTCGGCCTGATCGAACAATTGGTCCGCCGCCTGTCCCGTTTTGGTCTTCGCTTGGTCCAACAGCAGATTCCCCCAGTTATTGAGAGCTTCATGCATATCTGGTTTGACAGCGAGAGCAGCTCTAAACTTGTCCGTGGCTTCCATGAAGAGTTGGTCAGCTTCCTGACCAATCCTAGACTTGGCTTGGTCCAACAGCAAATTCCCCCAGTTATTAAGAGCTTCATGCATATCTGGCTTGATGGCGAGGGCAGCCCGGTATCTGTCTAGAGCTTCCATGAACAACCGATTGCCTTCCTCTCCGCTGTTCGCTTTCGCTCTGTCCAGAAGTACATTACCCCATTGATAGAAGGCTTCAGGCATATCGGGTCTGATGGCGAGCGCCGCCTTGTATTTCTCCTCAGCTAATGTGAAGAGCCGACTTGCGTCCTGACCTGTTCTCGTTTTAGCCCGGTCCAAGAGCAAATTTCCCCAATTTAGTAGTACGTGCGGCATACCCGGTTTGATAACTAGAGCTGCGTCATATTTCTCTTCAGCAGCTGTGAAGAGGAGGTCCGCCTCCTCCCCCATGTTCGCCTTGGCTCGATCCAACAAAAGATTCCCCCAATTAATAAGGACATCGTGTCGGTCTGATTTGATGGTCAAAGCGTCCTTATATTTTTTCTCTGCCTCGGAGAATAGTTGGTCGGCTTCATTCCCGATCTTTGTTTTCGCCAAATCGAGCAGGAGGTTTCCCCAATTGTGAAGAGCTTCGTCACGATCTGCCTTGATGGTAAGAGCCGCCTCGTACATTTCCTTTGCTTGAGTAAAACATCGGTCGGCTTCGGCACCAGTCTTCGCCTTGGCGCGGTCTAACAATTGATTTCCATGCATCACATACGCCATCGACAGCACGTCGGCCAGTTCGGGCGAGGGTGCCGCATCATAGTCTTTTCGAAAGGTTAGAACCTGCTCATACCGGCCTTGCATAAGTAGGTATTGAGCGGCGACCGTGAGCAACACAGGGCGCTGTTGACCTTCTGCACGGAGCGTATTTCCCAGCGTGATAATCTCCCAGGCGGGCCTCTCAAATTGATCAATTGCGCTACTAATCCAATGACGAGGGGTGCGCATCACATCATCTTCAGAAGTTTGACCAGGATCGACGAACGGGGTTATATGCGTCAGGGCACGCTGGAGGTAAGTGAAAGGTCGTGCAACTACGTCCGGTGGAAAAATCCCCAACGCTCTGGTTAAAGAGACAAAAAAGGAGTCTGCATCGAAGCCCTTTGTAAAAAAAGCATCCTTGTCCTGGCCGAGAAGTTTGTCACGAACGTGGTTGGCCACATCTCTATCACCATGACCAATCCAGAAGAGACCATTGTCAAACCTAGGGAAGCTGGCCAAATGATCGAAGACTGGGTCATTCTCTCCACTGTAGCCGACAACAATCCAGACACGTCCACTTCCAGCATCTTCGAAGACGGGCCCGAGTAGTACCGAATGCGTGGCCATATCTTCCAGAGTATTCATCAGGACAAAACCGGTGCGCTGGCCGTGAAGATAAAACACCGCTTTATCTGGGATATCGGCCTTCTTCAGAAGTTGCGAAGTGGCAAAATCGTATATCGCGGGAAACACCCCAAGCATCGCACATGCTCGGACTACGAGAAGGTCAAAGTTTGTAGTGAGTACCCGATCGACGTATCCCGCCTGCATGAGAAGAGCGACGCAAAGGTGAGCCCAATTGATCTGCGCTTTGTCGACATAACGAGCAATTAGGTCACGGCGTTGACTCAAGAGAAGTTCGGCCATGCACTTGGGATAGGTCTTCTCGACCGCACGTTGATAAGCGAGCTTGTATTCTTCTCTAATGATTTCGACAAAGCCACTAGCCGTAGGAATACCCGCTTTGAAGGAACACCCTGCGCCAAGTAAGAGAGTACATCCTCTTCCCCTGGACTTGGCATTTTGAAGAGTCTCCTTAATCTCGTCAACCGAGCGATAACGAATCGATGCCATCTTCTATTCCTTGGGGCTTGTAGTCGCGCTGGACAGTTTGGTTCTCCGTCGTCAAGGGCACAGTCAATACAATGCCGGTTAGGACAACTTTGATGAATTGATCGACCCTCTGGTCTGATCAAATACTTGTACTCGCTCGATAAAGTATATCTTGGCGTGAAGCGTCTCGTGGGAAACGATCTTCAACGGTCTCCCCCGTCGCTTCCATTCAAGAATATGACGACATGCGAGAGCGGGCGCGCACACCAATCACAGGGAGTTTCATCGTTTAGAGCTCGGCGGCTGACCACTGTGTACGGAAAAACCGGCGGGCGAGATTCTTACGGCCCCGTGTAGGCATCGAGCAAGTCAATGCGAATGAACTCGTGTTGTCCCACAGGGAAATTCACCTGGAACTTCCGGCCGGATTCCTTTCGAGCCTTGAAAAGGGCCCGTAACTTCGCCAACGGGTAATCCAAGTGCTTCTTGGAATCTTGGCGATATCTTGCTGGATCATAGGTGAGATGAATCGTAAACAGGTTGTCGTCTGACCGAGCCTTGAAAAGCATCTGGAACGTGGGCAGATCCGGGTTTCCGTATTCACCATCCGCCGAGAAGATGTAGTGATCGGCCGGGAGGCGCTTGAAGAAGTCGGTTTCCACATTGCGATCGCTGCCGTGATGGGGTACTTTCAAGACGCTTAGGTGCCTAGTGCCCCCTGGTGAGAGTAGACCGATTTCCTCCATACCTTTCAAAATGAAGTCACCCCGCGCGTCTCCTGTAAACAGAATCTCCTTATCCTCACATTGAACGTGAGCGACAATGCTTGATAGGTTGGCGGTTGACTCGTCCAGGTACTGTGCTAGTTCGACCCCGGCAGTGGAGACTCCTAGACCCTTTTGCTTGAGATATTTATCCCACTCTTTCCGAAGGTCATCCACTTGAGCCAGGCCGGGACCGACAATGCGAATCTTTACCCGCTGGGTAATTTCAATAGGTGTGGTCGACGCGACCATCAGGCCGTTTCCGCTGGGCTTATTAACGGCGCAACTTAGAAACTTCGCGTCGTCTCGAAGCGTGCGCCCTTGGGTGATTCCAGCGAGCCGGATCGCCGCTTCACCGTTAACCGGAATCTCCAAAGACGCTGCGGCTGTTGCGGAGGCCGCCTGCAAGACTGATCCTCCCGCCTGAGATAACGTCGCCGCTCCGTTCCCGATGATGTCGTCAAATGAATTGTGCCACATGGATTCAATCTTGTAGCTGAGGCGTGAATGTCTGTTAGCCTGATCGCGCAACTCAGCTGTTAGGTCCACAATCCCAGTAATGTGATCCTCATCAATGTGGCTCACGATCAGAAGGTGGATGGGCAGGGTCGGCTTAGCGCCGCGTAGCGCTTCGAGACGGGGCTTTAGCGCGTTGATGTAAACGTTCTTCCACCCGCCGTCAATTAGGTAGCGGTCGGGGTTAGAGGTCTCACCGCAGTGCAACAACAAGGCGTCGCCGTGGCGAGCTGGTAGCGCTTCCAGCGTAAATAGCATCGAGATCCTCCTAAACGGACTGAAGTGCGCGTAGAATGTCCAGCATGCCGTTGCCTTGGAAGTATCGTTCCCGTCCGAGGTCGGTTGCAGACGAACAAAGAACTTTCTTTATACGGAGCGGTTCGCCGACGAATTCGCTGTAGCGAGCCATAAGAAGTGCTGCCGCCCCAGAGACGTGAGGTGCAGCCATGCTGGTGCCATCCATTTCCTTCAACGAGTAGGTATCGGCGATCCCCATCAACGTCGAGCGGATCTTTTCTCCGGGTGCAACTAGATCAGGTTTGATGCGACCGTCTCCTGTCGGCCCCCGGCTCGAAAAATAGCTCACGCCGTAAGTATGCGGAAGGAAGCGGTGGGTAGACCCAACGGTGATCACGGTTTCGGCATTGCCCGGGTCGGTAATACTGACCGTGTGATAGCCCGGCTGCTCGCCCTTGTCCGCGGTAGAAAAACGCAAGTAGCCATCGTTTCCCGCGGCAGCAACCACGACAACGCCGGTCGATACCAAACGATCGCATTCGTCACAGATGGGGGTCCGTCCGCAAGCGAAGTTGGCGATCTGGTGGCGGATGGAGAGACTCAGGTTTACTCCATGAATCGCATAGTAGTCGTGCTGGTCGTTCAAATAGGCAACGAATTGGAGCGCGGCGAGCACCGCGAATTCGTCATCCTCGGTGCTAGTCAAAGGATTGACGACGCGCAGATCGTAGAGTTCGATATCAGGACACACACCTTGGAAGGGTACGCCGTTTTCCAACCGCTGGGGCCAGTCACCCGCTAAGATCCCCGCTACATGAGTACCATGATCGGAGTAGGGAGGGATGTAGTGCTCGTCGTCGTGTGGGATTTCGAGGAATCTTTCCAGCAACTTCCAATCCACGCTTCGGCCACGGTTCAGCCGGTTCCGCAGATCCTGCAAGTCGGCTAACACAGTTTTTCTTTCTGCTTCTCCCTGTATACGAGCCAGCACTTTCTTGACGAGCTCCCTATCTTCGCCTAAGTTCGACGGGTCTAATAAATCCCTGATTTTCGTAAAGTCATAGGTTTTTTTGACGCGTGTATGATTCATCCACTTCGGGAACTGGTCGCCCTTGTAACCTCCCATTCGACGCGGATCTTCAGGGCGGGGATCTTCGCTGATGGGCTTGGCCGGCTTGAAATCGCGCGTACGCAAGAAGGCGGGATGCTTGGCGTCGATGCCACTGTCAATGACGGCCCAACTGATCTGCGAACAATCAATGGCGAACAGCCGCCGGGCAGCATCAGCCTTCACTGCAATCGCGGAGCGCGTCACCGCCAACAGGGCAGTGCGATTGAGATTTACTAGATAGACCAAACGCGGACGGTTCGGATCGCGAACTGGGCCGGGAGTGGCAATTTCTTCGTTGGAGCGCTTAATCGGAATGGTCACAGCCATGCCGCTGTAGAGCTCAATCGCAGCGTCGACAAGCTCTTTGGCGGTTGGCTCGCTGTTGTCATTTCCCCCCAAAACGTGCCAAATATAGCCCACCAACCGGATCATCCACAATAAATCCTCCGGCGTCTCCGTGGGCCGACGCGGCCGCGCTTGGTCGAGAGACTTTTCCTGAGCGGCATATTGGTTCAAATCGTTGACAAGCAGCCCTTCTATAACCTTCAGCCCCAACCCTAGATCCACACGCCCATCGGGGTTCGAATCAAGACTCCTCGTCGTCGCCTCAAGTTGGGAGAGGCTTGACAGCACGCGATCATACCACCATGCTGTCATCGGAAGAACGTGACGGACAATCTGCTCGAATGACAACTTCGCGGCCACATACGTCTGGTTGTATGCGATCTTCGCAGATGGTGCCTCAGTGCCAAGTGACTCGCGGAGCCTCACAGCTACGTCGCCCGGCGTGGAACCGTAGTGTGGAGTTAGCAGAAGTTCCTTGTGGTGATTCTTCTCGTTGGCTGTTGGCGCTTCCAATGCATAAGCGAGCCAGACATCGGGGAGAATGGGCGAGTCTTGAGTGAGTCGACGTCCGAAAATGGGTCCAAAAAGTAACTCATCCATCTGGTCGCGGGACAAATGCACGGCGCTCTCCTGGTTGCGGGGCTTGTAAAAACCGAGCCCTTTCCTATCCATCCTACTCTAATTCAAATACTGCCTTCGCATTATGCAGAAAAAATGGAGCCGGAAGCGGCAAAGTTCGCAGTCCCCGAGAGACCTGTGCCAGCGAGAAGTGAGTATTCCGACGGTTCGTAAGCTTGCGATCATGTTTCTATTGATTAGCCTTCGAGCCCGCGCCTAAGGCGTATCATTCTTATCTCAAAGAAGGACCAACTCTGAACTGCGAACGTCCTATGGGCACTTTTCATGAATTTAGCAGCCTTGAGTGAATCGTCGGCAATTCGTACAAGCCATATCCCGATTAAGACAGGAATCGGCTAGCGACCCGGAAAAGGCGTCGTCAAACGACCGTTATGGAACATGTCTGAAAGCGCTGCGGTAATCAAGCTCTTTTTTCGCCGTGCCCGTTGCATTGAAACCAATACTGCAGACAGCGCTTTCATAGCATCATTATCGACAGCGAGTCTCACACATTTGAATTCGACATTTACGAAACGTTCGCCTATGTTGCCTTCCGGCGAGCGTTCTTGGGACATTCGAGGCCGACTTGATGGCATGCGACGCATCAAAGCGTTGCGCCCGCTTGCCGCACTCGTGAGCCTCTCACCGGTCTGTGTCTCAACATAGTGGTCGAAGTCGTCGGACATTCCTGGTTTGGCTAGTCGCGCAGGCAAAAACAAAATAGCCGCTGACATTAACTACTTCCAAGCTCCCATAAAAGGCGACACCGATGTGCTACTTGATGAGATTTCCTTCTGCAGGAAATACGGTAGGGAACCAAGAGCGCGCCATCTTGATTATTCTTGCAGTATTATAGAGCCCATACCTTGCCGGCACGGCATTTAAAATCGCCTTATGAAGCGCATTTCCGGGTTCGACAAACTGACTCAAGATTTGGCTACAAGAAATTAGCCAGCTATTATGATTGACCGCCAAGCTTTAAGAACAAACGAGACTGTAACCGCACACCCGCCCGAAAATCCGACCCGGCGCAATTCTACGGCCGCAGTTATCGTAATCCACGGGATGGGCAGGCAAACCCGCTACGACACACTGGCTACCATCGCAAATCTTCTGGTTGAAGAGCATGAACGCCAGGAAAAACGCCGTCCGGAGACACGGGTTGGCGAGAAACAACTCACGCCCGACATGCGGACTATGTCAGCGGAATTTACTCTCGCTAGCCGGAATGGACACGCCAAGGACGTTTCCGTTTTCGAAGTATATTGGGCACCGCTGACCGAAGGAAAGATTTCCTTTCTTAGCACCATCCGTTTCTTGATTGTTTCCGCGCTACTCGGATTCTGGCAGTTTATGCAGGATGGCCGTCAATTCCGCCGCTGGCAGTTCGGCAAGGTCCGAAGTTTCCACACGTCCGCGAGAACCTTCACGGGACTTCTCCTCGCGACACTGGCGGTCATCGCGTTAGTGGTGTTATATGGCGCCTTCCTGTTTTCGGTCATCTATAAGGCCGTAACGGCGCTTGTGTTCGCACTGAAGCTCGTGACACCGGAGAGCTTTCCGAGATCAGAATTCAATTTGGCGCAACAGATTGACGTGTTTTTGTTCAGCTTCACATTTCCTGCAGGCACCGTTGTCCTTCTCAGCACACTCGCGCTTTTCCTGACCAAGCTCATAGTTCGCCTTGAGAAGGGCCACGTCATTCCCTATAAGCTCCTGTATTATTTGATGCTGGCGTTTGGCTGTGCCCTGCTTGCGATCATGATCACTAGCGGCTGGAGCATTCTGCTGTTGCTGGCTGATTACGGGTTCGCTACGCTTCCCGGGCATGTCCACGTCGAAGTTGCCAAAAGGTTCTTGGATTGGCTAACCGATTTAATTGACGTGCTGGCTTACAATCAATACTCCGCGATGACTTGGTTCTGGCTAGCCGTTAATACCGTGCTTTTTTGGCTCTTTCACGTTTTCATCCAGGAATTTGTTGGCGATGTCGCTATTTATGTTACGGCTCATAGGGCCGACAGGTTTTGGGATACACGCGAGCAGATCCAGTCAACTGCAGTCAAGGTTGCACAGGCCGTTTATGACAGCACCGTCAATGGACGGCATATTTATGATGAGATTTACATCGTCGGCCACTCCCTCGGTTCCGTGATTGCTTACGACACGCTCAATAGCCTGATCCGTGACGACAGTGTTCGAGGCGACAGGACGCGCGGAGTACTGGAGCGAACGAAGTTATTACTCACTTATGGGTCTCCGCTAGACAAGACCGCCTATCTGTTTCGCTCGTACGCAGAAGATCTCGGCATTCGCATGGCGGCAGGTGCAGCAAGGCAACCTCTGATCCTTCACGATGGGGAAAG
>JADMIO011124159.1_pt1 | contig 32406 bp, 33 predicted proteins | sample 8958161 | NCBI WGS metagenome assembly JADMIO01 (sample SAMN16585339, study PRJNA669376) | soil metagenome | isolation source: Crop rotation soil | place: USA: Cullars Rotation, Alabama | collected 2011
CGATCTGAGCCTTCCTTATTCCAGAGAATACCCGATTGCAATTGATTGCTACCAATGAATTTTAGAAGTTCTGAGCGTGGGTATGTTTGTCCGATTTGGAACATATAAATTGGGTTGTGACAAATTATTTTAATACTATTGCTTCAACGTCATTATTTATAGTTTCCAAAATATTTCGGTAGCTAATTAATTTTTTTCTTATGTCAATACATCTTTCTTCATTAAATATTTCTTCATCACCTGTTGCATGACTTATTAAAACACTATCCCCTTCAGCGTTCACATGTTCCCTAACATGAGCAAAGATATTTCTTGTAGTTATAATATACTTATTATAGCCGTCAAAAAATTTATCGATTCCAATATTTCTTTCTTTGAATAATTTATTTATACATTTTGCCTTATGAAAAGTTGTAAAAATCCTTGAATCTCTAATTTTTTTACTTATCTCTGTGTCAGTATTTATACAATTAGCATGATTTTTTTCGGAAGTTAGAATGATAGCTTCCTTAATGTAATTTTCAATTGTGTCTTTTATTTCAGAAGAAAGGAGCTTTTCAATTATTGTTAACATTAAATCATCTAAATCACTAGTTTCAGACATAATTAGTCCTCGCATTGAATTCACTTCTTGAATTTTCTTTATTGTTGTATTAACGACCAATTCAAACTTTCTCTCTACTTCATTTCTATGTGATGTATAAACACCTTCTAGTCCATATTCTGTCATACTATCTTTTACAGATTGGACATCAGTTGAATAAAATAAAATATCTGTTAATATTGGATTTTCTTCATTACTTCTAATTAAATTTATAATTTGATCACCATCTGGAGAACCGGCAAGTGAGAAATCTACAAGAAGTAAATCGTAGGGTTTAAGATTATTTTTTTGAATTTCTTCATTAACATCATTTAAGGTTTTGCAATTTTTGCAATTGAGTTTAAAACCTAAATCGGCCATTAAATCTTCAAATAATTCTTTTGTAGTTCCATACCAGCCTTTATTATCTTCAACCCAAAGTAAATTGTAATTAATTCTCATTTTTAAATGTGATTATAAGTTCAAATCCTGATTTGTAATTGGGATTATATTCTATTTTTCCATTTAAATCATCTTCAATAATTCTTTTCACATGATTTAAACCTAACCCAGATCCTTTTGTAGTGGTTACTCCTTCATCAAAAATTTGATTATAATTTAAGATTTCTTTTGATAAGCTTTCTCCTATATCCTTAATTGAGATTAAAAACTCTTCGGCAGTTTGTATAAATTCTATAATAACTTTTTTTGCATTTTTTTTTCTTGAATTACTAAGAATATTATCAATAACTACACATAGTTCAATAGGTTGAAATTTTTTAATATACACTGCTGAATCATTTTTAAATTCCACATGTAATTTATGTAAAACGAGATATGTATTATTGATGTAATTAACAATGTATTTTACTATATCTTCCTCTGTTTCCAGAGAAGCTTTTAAGAAATTAGATTTAGTAGTAAATCTGGTAATAGTTGCAATCTTTTCATTTGCTAAACTTATTCCTTGAACAAAATTGATAATTTCTTTATTATCCAATTTAATCCCTTTATCCAACTTCCGTTTTAAAAGTAATATTTTCTTTGAAATATCATCAGAGTATACACCGATAATGTGATTTGAATCCCTTAAATCCTTATACTCAACTGTTTCAGAAGATTTATATCGCGTTATCTGTTTTTGTTGATTTTCGGCTCTACTTTCTGCTTTTTTTCTTGCCTCTTCTTCTTCTCTTGCTTTTTTCTCAGCTTTTAATTTAGAAATCTCAGATGCAGCTCGTTCATTTTCCTTTTTTAAAGTCTCTAACTCGGCTTTTCTTCTTTTTTCTTCCTCTCTGATTGCTTTCGCTTCGGCATCTTTTCTCTTTTTCTCTTCCTCCGATGCCTTTTTTTCAGCTTCTTTTCTTTTAATTTCTTCCTCTACAGCTTTTCTTTCTGCTTCTTCTTTTTCTTTTTGAAGTTTTAAAAAGTTTTCTTCAATGAGATGGACATTGCTTTTTAGATCATCATCATTAGTTTGATTAGCTATAGCTTCTAAATCAGATATAAATTTTTTTTGATTTTCGTCTATTTTATCATTTACAATATTAACTAGGTCTCTATTATAATCGATTATTTGAACATCTTTATTAGAAGATAGCCTTTTAATAATTTGAATGAAATCCAGCTTACTTCCTAAATTAGATTTAGCGATATCAATATTGTCTGAATCTTTATCTTCTGAAAGCTCATTTCTATAATCTCCAGCTATTTTATTTCCCTCAGATCCCTCACCAAAATATTTATTTCTTTTGAAGCCTTCACCCCATAAAACTCCAACTACATAACGCTCAAGTCTTCTGTGGGCCAATTCAAACGCTGATTTTAATTCAAAATATCCTGCAGTTTCCACTAAGCCACCATCTCTACTCGACACTTCTTTAAATTGTTCAAAATCATCGGTTGTAATCTCTACTCTTCCAAACAAATCTCTCGTTCCTAAGAATCTATTATAACCTTGTTGCGATCTAAAGTCAATTCCCCAGCTATCATTTCCTGTTTCACCGAACGGTTGAACCCTAAAGCCATTTTTGAATAAGAATATTGAACCAAAATTTACTGGATCTATACCCATGCGCTTTTTAAAATTAACTTTTGCCGCTCTGTTTAAGAAATATAAATCTATTTCAGAGTGTTTAATTTCTTCAAAATGGGAAGGTTCTTTAGTATGATAAATAAGAACTCCCCTGTCTGTAATTTTGGTTTCAATAAAGTTATTTGTTATTAGAATTTTAATATGTGAAGTCTTGATTCTCAAAATATCTAGAATCGCATTTTTTACATAGCCGTTAATTTTATCTCTTTCAGTATATTTTTGGCCTTTATTAGGAGCTAACTTATACTTTCCGTTTTCATCTTCACTCTTCTCTCTTTCACAAATAATTTTTATCTGGAAATCGTTTTTTTCGGAGAATGGATTTATTAGTTTTTCTAAGGAATGTTTTAAATTCTTTATTTTTTCTCTATCCCAAAATAATGTATGATCGATTTGAAGTATTGTTCCGTTCAATGAATTATTTGGAAATATATTAGATTCGAAATCAATAATATTGTAGTCGACAGGGATATTGATAAAGTCTTCTTTATCATTGTCTTCAAAATCTAGCCAATCAATATTTATTTGATTTACATTTTTATCAATTTTTCTCTTTGAATACAATATTAATTTTTTCCCTAATCTATCACAAGAAAATCTACCAATTCCTTTTGCTCCTGCATAATATCTTTTTGTTTGAATTTGATCTCTATATGAAGCATTTTTATCTTCAACATCCTCAGTCCCGTCTTTTTTTGCTGAATATGCCAACGCAAGCCATTTCTCTTGTAATTCATCTTTAGACATTCCTTTACCGTTATCTGCAATAATTATTCTATTTTCTTCAAAAGTGATAATTACTTCTTTTGCGTGAGCATCGTATGAATTTTTTACTAACTCAAAAATTGCAATGTAGTCATCAGTAATTAAATCTTTACCGACGATACTTTTAATTCCAGTTTTAACTGTAAAGAATAATTGATCTCCCATTTAGGTAATAAGTTGTTTTAGTATTTTTCCACTCTGCTCACTAAAAAGCGGGGGTATTGCATTCCCAATTTGTGTATACCTAGGCACTTCTTGTGTTCTTAGTTTTCCTCCAGTCGTATATTTTCCTTTAAAAATATACCAATCAGGAAATGATTGAATGCGTGCATATTCACGAACAGTTAGAATGCGTGGTTCTTCATAATGTATATAATCATCAGGAAGTGTGGTTATAGTTGGACTTTTATCTAATCCGCTTAAAGGAATAACAGTATGTTTCTTAATATTGAAACGTTCTCTTACTTCTTTGCTTAAATCTAAGTTCCTCCTGTCATGAGTAACGGCTAATATATCTTCAAAACGTTTAGAAATAACAGCAGTATGTTTTGGAAAGCGATGGCTGTTTGGAATTTTTTCTTCAACACCTTCACGCATTAATTTCTGGTAATTGTTTGTTTCTTTACCATAAACTCCCGATTCAAAACTAGGATAATCAGGGGTTGGTTTTAATCCATTTTTTTTGAATAAATCAGATATTGCATCTTGTAAATTTGTATCAACTGTAAGCCCTTTTTCTTTTAAGAATTCAAATTTATTTTCCTTAAGAGAAGAAAAGAAAGTTTCCACTTTTTCTTGTGAGGCGCTCTTCAAATCTTTTTTTATACCAACTAAAATAAATCGAGTTCTTTTTTGAGGTACTCCGTATTCACCAAAGTTTACTAATTGCCCTTTAACATAATAACCAGCTTCATCAAGCTTTTTAGTTACAATTGAAGAATATGCAACTCCTTTTTCTTTATTTTTTTTGAATTCCATAGTGAAACCTCTAACGTTCTCAAAGAAAATAATTTTTGGCTGTACGGTTTCGACAAACTTGATATAAGAATCTATCAAAAGATTTCTTTGGTCTTTTTCATTTCTTCTTCCTGCCATTGAAAATCCCTGACAAGGTGGTCCACCAGCAATCATTGTCACTTTCCCTTGAAGCTTGACAAGGTATTTATTATAATGAGTAAGGATTTCGTTGATGTCATGTGCACCTTTTGGTAACCATTTAGGCCAATCAAAATGATTTTTATTTTCAATGAGATTGTAGTTTAGGGTTTTAAAGGCATCAGGATTTTTTTCTATTGCGAAAATTCCTTTCCATCCAGATTGATGTAAGCCAAGCGATAATCCACCACAACCTGCAAACAAGTCTATATAAGTTAATTTATTCGCCATAATTAAATAATTCTTGGATATTAACATCGAAAGCTTTGGCAAGCTTCTCAATTATTAAAAGTGAGACGTTTCTTTTCCCGTTTTCTATGTCGGAAATGTAGGTTCTGTCGATGTCAGCTATATTTGCCAAATACTCTATGGAATACCCATTTTCCTCACGTAGAGCCCTTATTTTACTGCCAAATTTTTCTTTCAAATTCATAACCTATAAAAATACATTTTGCAGACAATTGACCGGTTGACAATTGTCCACATAATAAAAAAAATATTAACGTATAAATTCGAAAGTTTTTAGATAAGGGCACAAAAAAAAACTCACTGAAAAGTGAGTTTTTTAAATATTAAAATATAGATTTTTATTTCTTCAACTGCTCTAATAAAGCAACTTTCTCTTTCTCCGCTTCCAACAATCGTTCATACAATTCTATAACTTTATCCAGCGGATTGAAATTTGGCTGATAAATTTCAGTTTTTAAAATTGCAATACCATTGTCATTTGTATTGAAAGTATTATTGATAATATTGAGAACGGCATCCTCAGAAAAATTCTTAATCCCTTCTGCAGTAACCCCTAGCGCCTCAGCAATCTGCAACAACTTCTCCTCATCGACACTCTCACTGTTTTCTATAGTTGAAATAGTCTGTTGGCTAACGCCTATAGCTTGTGCTAAGGCTTCTTGCTTCATTTGGCGAAGCTCTCGGATACGGCTGATGTTTCTGCCGATATGTTTGGGTTTTGTAGTAGTTTCCATATCCCAAATATAGAAAATCTTTTAATAGTTGCTGTATGCAAATCAGGATTATTTGTTAGTATAAAACAGGTATTATATTACATGTTAAAAAGAAATGATATAGTATGCAATTCGGGAGTATTGCTATGCAACGCCCTAAAGTAAAGAACTTTAATCAAAAGGTAGCATACAGTCTTTTCCGGTTTCCTACGGCACTGTCGGTTAGTAACTTGCGTCAAAATTCAAAGATTATGAAACAGCTAAAACTCCCTCAGCAGCCAGTGCTGCAAATATTGGAAAACTGCGTAAGCCGTTTTGAACCCTGCACGGTTTATATTTTTGGGCATCGCAACACGACAATTATAATGGAACAAATTTCAAAAACCAACGATTGGGCTGTCCATCACTTTGATCTTTTGGTAATTACCAGCAGGCCACTGCCAATAAGTGGCACGGCCATGGCCAACAGTATCCATGAACTGTCAGGTAAAACCATAACCGCTACAGTGCTCCTGCACAAGCCAACAGAACTCGCCACCAAAAATCCCAACCAGCTCCATTTTTTTGACGGTGTACTGCGGTACGGGTATAGACTTTGCCTTGATAAAGACGCTGTCCCTTATATAGGGCACAACAGCCTCCTGCAACAGGATAGAGTAGAGGATAAGGCCTTCTGGCTCAAATGCGAGGCAGTGGCCCTGTTCAGTATTCAGGCAGCCAAAGAAGGCCCGCAACAGGAGGTAGAACTTTGTAAAATAGCATTACTCAACACCGCTTGCGTACAAATAGCGTTGGGGCTCATAAGAGTTCTTATGGGCTATACTCCCAATGAATTTGGTCTCAAGTACCTTCTGCAACTCTGCCAACACGCACTGTCTAATCCGTTACCGTCAGCCTTTAACCCCCAAACCATGGCCGACAAGTTCCGGTTCAATCGCCTCTGCGCCCCGCCATCCATGCTCAACCACTGGACAAAACTAAACGCCCCCGAAGAAGAGTTCCAATGCCTCCTAACCGCCACCCAACAATTCCTCGAACTATCAAAAGAACTGGTAAATAATCATTAATCCATAATTTTTCGGCCTTGGAATTTTTTACAAGGAGTAAACACAGTAGGGGCGTCAGGCATGCTTTTTTAAAGGGAGTTCTTAGAAAGTTTTGCTTTTCAGGAGAATAGGTCTGAGCAAAGCTCCGAAATTCAGGTGCGAAGCGCCGCGGAGTTTGCCAGACGGTTTTTAAACGAAGTTTAAAAAATTCCTCTGAAAAGGGTCTTTTCTTTTGGTTCGTTTTCTTTGGACAAGCAAAGAAAATGAACATATAGGTGGAATGTCCTATGGACATGCTTATCGAACATCAATGACAATAAATATTCAGTGAGATAAAAGATTCTAATAACAAAAATTAAAATTATGAAAAACATCAACCACCTCCCACCACAACTCCGCGAAATCGCCCAACAGCATTTCGTATTACTCGAATCCCAAAACGCCAAAAAGAAACGCGACACCATCCAGCTCAATCTCTCAGGCTACAGCGACGTCATGTACCTCATAGCCGATATCGTAAAGGTCTGCATGCTGGCCCTCGAAGGCGAAACCAGCTTCACCCGCATCCCCGAACCGGCAACCAACATCTGTGGTGTCCTTGGCATCATCCTCGATTTAGTTCCCTATGAGGAAGCCGATTTGTTGGATAAGATAAGAGAAGCAGTACTAAACCCGGCAGATGAACAGGCACAGGAGCACAACTACATAGTCGAAAACTATTACCTAAACCTCCCTTCCGAACTCAAAGCAATTAACTAAACATAATCAAGTAGTCACACAATGTCACCCTGAGCGCAGTCGAAGGGCATAACTCCTAATTCGTAATTCCTAATTCTTTCCTCATGAACTCAAAATTCGAACAACTCCGCAAAAAATCCGAATGGCTTTTAACAAGTTTGAAAGACCATCCAAAAAGAGAGGACTGTTACACCATTACACTTAACTTCTCATGCTACTCATCACTTTACGGCACAGTAAACGATCTGATGAAACTTTGCACCGTAGCATTACTCACAGAGGAACCCTATATATCGCCAATAGGAGGAAACCCAAACATCGACTTGGCCAATATCCTGGAACTGGCCATCCAGCTAATGCCAAAATCAGAACCCGAATTCCTTGATGAAGTAAAGGAAATGCTAAAGGAAAACCCAAAAGAAACAGAAGAACAGGTCCCTGCCTACAATTTCAGCACAATAAGGGTTATCGAAGAAGCCTCCTGAAATACCTGTGTACAATTGCAGAAATTTGAATGGTAGAGAAAACAAAAGATTTGGTCGTGTGCTTTAGCTAAATAAGTCAATCTTGTGCTTTAGCTAAATAAGTCAATCTCTAGTCTATTATCTATCCGTCTATCATCTATTATCTCTCATCCATACCAACTGTATAGCTAAAGCATAGCAAAGGCATAGATAAAGCATCAATGGTGACAAAAAAACACCCACTTCTCAGCGGGCGTCCTTACTATAAAATTCCTTATTTTGTATACGTACTCTCGTAATTGAGTAGGTTTTTGAAATAGTTCACCACAAAGGCGTGTTCTTCGGCGGAGCTCATTTTTTCGGCGGGCTTGGTTTCTATCCTGAGGTGGTCGTATTTGTGGTCTTCGCGGATGAGATTGTACAATTCGGTTTTGGCATTGGTGGGGCCAAAGAGCAGTATTTCGTCATAGTCCCTTAGTATGGCTATGATGTCTTTGTAAAAGGCTTTCAGCTGTTGGTTTTCCTTATGGTGCAACACACTTTCACTATGCTGTTCCCCTTCCTGGTTGTCCAATCCCTTATTGTTGGATTCCAACGTCTTCACCTGGTGGCCTTCCGTACTATATTCCATCGCACGGGCAGTGGTATGGTCTAACCAGATACCCAATCTTCTTGTTGCTTTCATTTTGTTTGATTTTAGTAATTATAAAAGTAGCTTTCGGCACAAACCGACAGCCAATTTCGTATACTATAAAGTTACGGCCTATTACCGGGGAAACCTTGCGTATTGGGTTTTATTTGGGATATAGGAATAAAGCAGCTGCTGCAAAGCAAGGGGAGTGGCTACTGGTACTGAATGTAAATAGGGATGGGCCTGTAATGGAGCAGTTCTGCCGGAGTGTACATGGTGTTGCTGCCTGCAGTGTCGTTTTTATAGAAGAGCTTGAAACCGGTAAATTGCACCAGCTCGCTGAAAATGGCATTTTTATAGGTGGCTCTTTTGAGGGGCTTGCTGCCAAAGCCATCCATGTTCATTACAATCTGCACTTCGGGGCAGGTTTTGATGTTTTTATAGTCGGTGACCATAGGGCGGGTAAAGCGGTGTACGATCAGGATTTTGGGATTGAGGTGGTTTTCCTTTACCACATCAATCAGGATGTCAATGGCATCGTTGATTTCGGTGGCCGAGAGGGTGCCTATTTTGCTCCCGGGAACCCGGCTGTCTTTCATGGCAAACTCGGGATCGATACCCAAATGGACGTTGGGCAGCTTCAGGTAAGGGAGCAACTGGGTAACTTCGTCCCTGACAGAGCCTTGTCCGATCTGCACATCCAGGAAAACCAGGGCATCAATGGATTTGGCCCACGAGAGGATGGTGTCAATCTGTTTAAAAGGCATGCGCATGCGGTACAGCTTGCTTTTGCCGGGCTTGCTTTGGGCGCTTACCGCAATGTAATGCAGGGCCGGGATGGTGTTGACGGTACTGTCGGCCGCTTTCCATTCGGCTACGGTTTCCTGTAGTTTTTTCAGCATCCTGTCTTTGGGCAGCTCACCCAGTATGCCCATTCGCCTGGAATAGAGGTTGCCATAAAAGGCGATGATGCGGTTATAAGGCAGTAAGGCGCCTTTTTTCGGAAACGGGGTTTTGGGTGGTGTGAAGGTACTGTCGGCCTGGTACATCGCTTCCATGCGGCGTTTGTAGTCTACCGTGTCGAGTTCGGCACTGGCGGGGGCTTTGGCCACTGCTTTTTTGGCTTTGCCTTTGTGCTTTGCGGGTTTGGCATTCGAGTGGTTACAGGCTACCGGCGACAGCAGCAGTAACCCCATGATGAGCGTGATAAGGAATAGGGACAGTAGTTTACGCATTCGTTTTGGCTCCTGTTACAGAGGGGTTTTAGTATCTTTTTGTTTTAAAAGGATGTTCTATTCTTCCAGCAGGACTTCCAGGATGCTGATGGCCGCCTCGCTGATTTTGGTACCGGGACCAAAGACAGCAACGGCTCCGGAATCAAACAGGAACTGGTAATCCTGAGCCGGAATGACACCGCCAACGATGACCATGATGTCTTCGCGGCCGTATTTTTTGAGCTCTTCGATGACCTGGGGTACCAGGGTTTTATGTCCTGCAGCCAGAGAGGAAACGCCCAGGATGTGCACATCGTTTTCGACTGCCTGTTTGGCGGCTTCGGCCGGGGTTTGGAACAGCGGGCCAATATCGACATCAAAGCCCACATCGGCATAGCCGGTAGCGACTACCTTGGCGCCACGATCGTGCCCGTCCTGACCCATTTTGGCAATCATAATACGCGGGCGTCGGCCTTCCTTTTTCGCGAAAGCGTCGGCTAGTTGTTTGGCTTTTTCAAAGCTCTGGTCGTTTTTGATTTCTTTGCTGTACACGCCGCTGAAACTTCTGATTTGTGCTTTATAGCGCCCGAAAACCTGTTCCAGTGCATCACTGATTTCACCCAGTGTGGCTCGGTTTCGGGCTGCTTCTACGGCTAAAGATAGTAAATTATCATTTCCGTTGATGGCGCATTCGGTTAATTTTGCCAGGCTCGCTTTTACCTTAGCATCGTCGCGTGTGGCTTTTATCTGTTGTAATTGTTCGATTTGCTGTTTGCGCACCATTTGGTTGTCCACATCCAGGATGTGCAATGGGTCTTCCTTGTCCAAACGGTATTGGTTCACGCCCACAATAATATCCTGGCTGCTATCGATACGCGCCTGTTTACGTGCTGCAGCTTCCTCGATACGCAGTTTTGGGATTCCGGCCTCGATGGCTTTGGTCATGCCGCCAAGCGCTTCGACTTCTTCAATCAGGGCCCAGGCCTTATCGGCAATTTCCTTAGTCAGGCTTTCTACATAATAACTGCCGGCCCATGGGTCGACGGTTTTGCAGATTTTGGTTTCCTCCTGTAAAAATATCTGGGTGTTGCGGGCAATACGCGCCGAGAAATCGGTCGGTAAGGCTATGGCTTCATCCAATGCGTTGGTGTGTAAGGATTGTGTTCCGCCAAAGGCAGCGGCAGCGGCTTCTATAGCGGTGCGTGCGACGTTATTGAACGGGTCCTGTTCGGTTAAGCTCCAGCCCGATGTTTGGCAATGCGTTCGCAAGGCCAGGGACTTTTCGTCCTGTGGATTGAATTGTTTCAGCAGTTTGGCCCAAAGCATCCTTCCGGCGCGCATCTTGGCGATTTCCATAAAATGGTTCATGCCAATGGCCCAAAAGAAGGACAGGCGGGGAGCGAACTCATCGATTTTCATTCCGGTAGCCAGGCCCGTGCGGATGTATTCCAAGCCGTCGGCGAGGGTGTAAGCCAATTCGATATCGGCCGTAGCACCGGCTTCCTGCATGTGGTAGCCTGAGATGGAAATGGAGTTGAATTTCGGCATTTTCCTGCTCGTATATTCAAAGATGTCGGCGATGATTTTCATCGAAGGGGTAGGCGGATAGATGTAGGTATTCCGCACCATGAATTCTTTCAGGATATCATTTTGTATGGTTCCCGAAAGCAATTCGGCAGCCACGCCCTGTTCTTCGGCAGCGACGATATAGAAGGCCATGATGGGCAATACGGCACCGTTCATGGTCATCGAAACCGACATTTCATCGAGCGGAATCTGGTCGAATAAGACTTTCATATCTTCCACCGAATCGATGGCAACACCCGCTTTCCCGACATCGCCCACTACGCGCTCATGATCGGAATCGTACCCGCGGTGTGTGGCTAAATCAAAAGCTACGGATAGCCCTTTTTGCCCAGCCGCTAAATTACGACGGTAGAAAGCATTACTCTCCTCAGCAGTGGAAAACCCGGCATATTGACGGATGGTCCACGGGCGGCGCACGTACATGGTGGCATAGGGACCGCGAAGGTTAGGGGCAAAGCCGGCACCAAAACCAAGGTGTTCGAGGCCTTCCAAATCCTTTTCGGTGTAGAGGGATTTGAGCTGGATGTCTTCGGCGGTAGTGAAGCTTTCAGCATTTAGCTTTTGGCTTTCAGCTAATGGCTGATTGCTAATGGCTGACTGCTTTAATTGTATGTGTTGGATGTTTTTTCTCATGCTTCTTCCTGAGCTAATCGTTCCTGTTCCAGTTTTTCGGCCAATCGTTTCTCGATAATCGGTGTGATTAAGGTTTTACGCGGATTTTGTTTGACAAACGGATACAACTCCAAATCGTGTTTCATTTTGTCGTTTTTGTTCGGGTACTTGTTGGTGCCCAATAACACTTCCTTACCGCTATCAAACAGTTCCTGCTCTTTGGCAGCACTTTCGCTTATTTTTTTCTGGATGTTCCCTTCGATGAGCTGGGTAATCAGGCCACCGTTGGCTTCAATATCCTTGAACAAAAGCAGGGCTTTTTCGGCTAACTGGTTCGTCAGGGTTTCAATATAATAAGCTCCGTCTGCGGGATTATTGACTTTGTCAAAATAGCTTTCGTGCTTTAGGACCAGCAGTTGGTTGCGCGCAATCCGGTCGCCGAATTCGTTGTCTTTGTGATACAAACTATCGTATGGCAAATTCGCCACGGCATTGGCACCGCCTAAAATGGCACTCATGCATTCGGTTGTGGTGCGCAGCATGTTGACGTTATAATCGTATAATGTTTTGTTGCGTTTGGTTGGCGTGGCGATGATATGGCAATCGAAATCATGATTATATTCAGTTGCCAGGGTGTTGAATAATACCCTTAATACCCTTAGCTTAGCAATCTCAAAAAAGTAATTCGTCCCCACCGAAACCTCGATGGTTATGGGTTGACTGAGGTTCGGAATACGGTTGAAATATTCATTGATGTGTGCCAAAGTATACGCCAGTTGCTGTACCATGTTGGCACCGGCGTTTTGGTAGGTTCCGGCATTGATATTTAGGAACGGAACGTTTGTTTTGGCATTGATACTGTTTAATTTTTCGACATCCTTATCTAAATTTTCAAACCAGTTCCCATCTTTTGACAACTGACCGATGGGGTCAATTTGTATCGTGATATTGGCTTTGGTTTTTGTGGCAAAGGCATTGATTTGGTTTACGTAATCGGTGGAGAGGAACGGCAGATAAAAAAAATAGGCCGTGTTTTCCAACGGAAGGTCCTGCATCAAATCGTTTACCGAAACACTTTCATTTTCTATCGTAAAACGGATGCTTTCGGCACCGCGGCTTAAGGTGTCTAAAGCGCGCTCGTTTGACTTTTTTACTTCGTGCACAAAGATGTTCTGCAGGATGGAGAATGCTTTCTCCGGAGTGGTGATTCCCAGTTGGACACTATCCTCATCCTGGTGGTAGAAGGGTTTGACCTTAATGCCTTCGGGGCTTTCCCAGACTAAAGTGTCATTATAATCGGCGCCTTTAAGTTCGTACTGAATTTGTTGTTTCCATTGTTTGGAAGTAACCGATTCGAACTCCCTGAATAAATTGTCAGCCATGGTGTGTTCTTATAAGGATTTTGATTTCGATTCCTCTTCCTGAATGGAATCGCCTTCAAATTCAATGATGTAGATGTCTTCGCTGTCGCGTTTCATATAGTATTTTTCGCGGGCGTATTTTTCGATCTGATCCGGATTTTTAAGGAGTTTGATGTTTTCTTCGTCCTTTTTGATTTCGTCCTGATAGTATTTTTTATTGTCTTCGAGTTCGTTGAGCTGTTTGTTCAGGATGCGGTGTTCCAGATAGGAGGTATTGTCCAGGAACAGCATCCACACCGTGAAAAAAACCAGGACAATAACATACCTGTTTCCCAAAATTTTGAGAATAGGATAGCTGTTGGTCAGGTTTTTAAAATAGCTCATGGGTATTAGGTAATTCTTTGATTGATTACAGCCCTAACCACGTCAATGGCAACGGTATTGTATTTGTCATTCGGAATGATGATATCGGCAAAGGCCTTGGTTGGCTCAATAAACTGCTGGTGCATCGGCTTGAGGGTTGTTTGGTAGCGGTTCAGCACTTCTTCCATATCACGACCGCGTTCGGCGATATCCCTTTTTAACCTTCGGATTAAACGCTCATCCGAATCGGCATGGACAAAAACCTTCACATCAAATAACTCGCGGAGTTCCGGATTGGACAAAATCAATATCCCTTCCACAATCATTACCTTCCGCGGATGCGTTACAATGCTGTCATCGGTACGGTTGTGGGTAATGAAGGAATAGACAGGCTGTTCAATGGTTTTTCCGGCTTTCAGATCTTTCAGGTGCTGCACCAAAAGTTCAAAATCGATGGCGCGCGGATGGTCGAAATTCACCAAAGCCCTTTCCTCAAAACTCAAATGGTTATTCTCCTTATAATAGGAATCCTGAGATAATACGCCAACTTCGGTTTGTGGCAATTCATTCATGATTTGGTGAACCACAGTCGTTTTTCCACTTCCCGTTCCTCCGGCAATTCCAATAATAAGCATAATAGTTGTGTTAGTTTTATATCCAACAAAAATAGAAATTATATCGGAAGAGAATTTTGTTTTTGATAAAATGTTGAAAAAGAATAAAACTTTAAAAAAAGATTTTGATTACTGATTAATATTGGTATATTTGCCCCTCGAATTCGGGGTGTAGCGTAGCCCGGTTATCGCGCCTGCTTTGGGAGCAGGAGGCCGCAGGTTCGAATCCTGCCACCCCGACGAATGAATCCTTTCTGCAAAAGCAGAAAGGATTTTTTATTTAGAAAAATGGCCAAGCCAGCTTGAGCTATTTTTCTAAATAAAAAATAGTTTGGATGGAACATCCAAAAGGATTTATTTGTGATAGAGCCCCTACAGGATCACGGAGTAATCCTGCCTCAACAGCTTCCCGATACAATTCCGACTTGTCGGAATCACTCGAAGTGACGGGTGCGATTGAGTTCAACTCAGGATCACGGAGTAATCCTGCTTCAAAATGAACTTCCATTACTTTTTTCCTTGATGAAAAAAGTAATCAAAAAAATCAAGGCTGGGAATCTTCGAATGTTTGACACTTGCCTGCCAGATTCCAAGGCCGGATGTATTCGGACCACTATTGTGCAAAAATAGACATCGTTATAAATCTAATTAAGAGGACGACCCATTAGCCCCGATGGGAGCAGGCTACCGTGTAGCGCGGACAGAGGGACTGTACTCCCTTGAATACGGAAAACGCCTGCTCCTGGTTTTTCAACCTTTTCAACAATAACATAATCTTATTCACAAATTGCATTTAGCGATTGGCTGCCTAATTTAATTTTGACTTAAAAGATTTACCTTTGCGACCAAATAAACTTCAAATCATGTCTGATACCATAGAAAAAATTAAATGCCTTATTATAGGCTCTGGGCCTGCGGGCTATACTGCCGCCATTTATGCTGCCAGGGCGAATATGAATCCTGTTTTATACCAGGGAACACAACCGGGTGGGCAGTTGACCACCACTAACGAAGTAGAAAATTTTCCGGGGTACCCTGATGGGGTTACCGGTCCCGAAATGATGGTGCAGCTGCAGGAACAGGCCAAGCGTTTTGGTACTGATGTACGCGATGGCTGGGCTACGAAAGTTGATTTTTCGGGCAGTATCCACAAAGTGTGGATTAACGATACCCTTGAACTCCATGCAGAAACCGTGATTATTTCTACGGGTGCTTCTGCCAAATATTTAGGATTGCCATCCGAGCAGCATTACCTGCAAACCGGTGGAGGTGTTTCGGCCTGTGCCGTATGTGACGGATTCTTTTACAGGAACCAGGAAGTGGTGATTGTAGGGGCAGGTGATTCGGCTTGTGAAGAAGCCCATTACTTATCCAAATTGTGTAAAAAAGTAACGATGCTGGTTAGAAGCGAGAAATTCAGGGCTTCCAAAATCATGGAAGAGCGTGTCCGCAAAACCGAAAACATTACTATCCTGATGAACCACGATACCGTTGAGGTTATTGGTGACGGCCAGGTAGTGAATGAGGTAAAGGCACTGAACAAAACTACAGGCGAAGAAATTACCATTCCGGCTACCGGATTTTTTGTGGCCATCGGGCACAAACCGAATACCGATATTTTTGCAGATTATATCACGTTGGACGAAACCGGTTATATCATTAATGTTCCGGGGACTTCCAAAACCAATGTTGCCGGGGTTTTTGTTGCCGGTGATGCTGCCGACCATGTGTACCGCCAGGCGATTACCGCTGCGGGAACAGGCTGTATGGCGGCGCTGGATGCCGAACGTTACCTGGCTGCCTTAGATTAATTGCTACACTTTAAACATAAAAAAATCCCGAAGCCATTCGGGATTTTTTGTTTATTTCATTTTGGGCCTTTTCTTCAGGGCGGCACTATCGGTAAAGTGTTTCATTTCAATTTTTATGGGATCGCCGTACAATTCCAGTTCGCTGTTACCCGAGGCATCAATGGTGGCAATGTTGGTTACCATGATGCTGCTTCTGGAATAGCCGGTAGTTTCGAGCAGCGCATTTTTCGCCGTCAATTTTTTCCCGATGAAATCGGTGTTGTTGTCCAAACGGAGCTTCAGGTCGAGCACGTCGCCCTCTACTTCCGCTTCGGCCTTCTGGTACATGTCAAAACGCATTTCCCCGGAAGAAATCAGGGCTTTTACATAGGCACTTTTGCTGAGGTCAATGGCGGTTTTATCCGATTTCAGGTTTAATTCCACTTTTGATTTATCATTGGCCATCAATGTGAAGTTCTTGGTTTTGGCATTCAGGAACAATTTGGCATAATCATAACTTTTAAAGGTAACAGTATTCAGGGTTACATCTGACAAGGCCGTTACATTGGTTTCGTCTTTGGCTATCAGCATATTGAATTTGTCGGTATAGGTAACACGAACGCTCAATTTCTTGTAACTGGTAAGGTCTTTTGAGGTGGATATCCGCAGGTTGTTGCCCGCAAGCTTGTACTCTACAAATTCAATTAGATTGTCATCGGCTTCAATTTCTAAAGCACATTCGTCTCCTTTTACCAAAAAAACTTCCAGGTTGTCTTCTACCTCAAGGCTTTCAAAGCCTGCGATTTGTTTTTGTTCTAATTTGACAATTCTGGAACCTTTTACCTTTTCCTTCTTTTGGCCAAAAGAAACAAGTGTCAGGAACAGGAAACCAAGCAAAATAATTTTTTTCATGTATGTACGATTACTTTTGTCAAAAATAGAAAAAAAAACATCCCAATTTTCATTGAGATGTTTTATTAACTTATTCTTTGGAAACGCTTCCGCCCGAACTTTCCTCTTTGGAAACTGATTTTGGCGAAGTGTCATAATCTATAGAGCTTCCGCTGGAAGCATGGGCACTGAGGCTCACGATAGGATGCACATTGGTATCACTGCCGCTGGTGGCTTCTGCCTTAACCTCGTTTGCCAATAAGCCTTTGGCATCGATGGTACTCCCGCTTGAGGATGCCGTTCTTAAGGTCAATGCTTTTCCTTTTATATTCAGGCTGCTTCCGCTGCTTGATTCGCATTGGATATTATCAAACTCCAGGGTAAGCTCGGCTTCACTGCCGCTGCTGGTTTTTACCGAAATATCAGTTCCGGTAAAGGTTCCCGCTGTTGAAGCTGAAGAACCGCTGGTCGATTCGATAGCTGTTAGGGCTGGCAGCGACACATGGATGGTTTTGGAATTGGCCTGGTCGATACTTTTATCTGAAGATATGACCAGTGTTCCGTTTTCAACCTTTGTGGTGATGTGCTGCTGTAAATTATCATCGGCTTCCACTTCTACCAGGTAGGTACCCGATTGCTTTACGATTACAGTCAATCCCCTGCTTACATCGATTTTTGAAAAGTTCGGATCGACCTGGCGGGTTTGTTTGGTTACATTTCCGTTGCCGTCAATGCCATTGTTCATGTCTATCCTACAAGAGGCAAAAAGGGTGGCAGCAATTGTTGCAGCAATTAATTTGGTGCAAAGTGTGATGAATTTTACCATGGTTATTTAGTTTTTAATGATTACTCCGTTCGCGTCAACAGAAAGGGTACTTTTCTTTCCTGATTTGGTTTCGGTAACTGTCTTTCCGTTTATTTTGACTGTAACTGTTTTTACGGTATCATTTTCCTCCACATTGATGTCTTCCGTTTTGTTGCCGTTTTCCACATCCATATATTCATTTTCCTCAGGAGGGCAGTCTAAACATTTCACCTGATTGGTATCCACTTTATAGGTATAATTGTCAGAGCTGAAGTGTAAATTGAAATATTCATCATCTGAGCTGTCATACTGTTGTAAGCTTCTGTCCATTTTGAACAGGGTACCTTTTGGCAGGTATAAAAACAATTCTACATGCTGGTCCCTGTACTTGCTTCCAATTTCAGTTAGCAGATAGTTATCCAAAAGTAATTGATTTCCGGATAATTTGAAACCATATCTTATTTTTTCTGCCCGGGTATTGGCTTCGTTATAGGATTTTCCTTTAGCCAGTTTTTCAATTTGCAGGTAAGGAAATGGCTTGTCGGTCGCTTTCACTTCAAAACGGATGTTGTTGGAATAGATTACTTCCTGTTTGGCCGAATCCTGTGTGAAAATGAAATCCTCATGGTCGTAGATGCTTTTAGAGAAGAAGTCGTTGTTCACAAATTTTATATGCAGCGTATCCGTTGGGTTCAGCTGTAGCGTTTCCTTTTTCACTGCTTTTCCGTCAAAGGCTAACTGTGTTGCTTCGTTTATTCCCAGTGAAATTAAGATACCGACAGCGATGATCCATACCGCCAACAGGCTGTATTTTGCTACGTTTCCGATAGATTTTAAATTGGTCACCAATAATTTCAAGCCCAGGATCAGCAGGAATAAGAATGGAATCCCGAAAGCGATCAGGAATAAAATCCCCTGGATCCAAAGAGGTGTTTCCAACCCGATTGGCGTGTTGATATGGTTTAAGATGGTATTTGAAGGCAAAGAGGATGAAAACATCATGACGATGGAAGCGATTATGATTCCCAACAGCGCAAATGATGAGAAGATCAGGATAAAGGCACCCAGTACTTTGGCGAATACACCAAAAACCCTAACGATTACGTCACCAATCCCACTCCCGATTTTTTCGGCACCGGTTTTAACCTGGTTTCCCATTTTGTCGTAATCGGCATTTTTGAATTTGTTGGTTACGCTGTCAAACTCTTCCCTTACCTTTCTTTCAATATTGGAAATGGTAACCGGTTCGCCGGTCATTTCCAGTTTTTCAGAAGTAGTCACGGCTTTTGGTGTTGCGATCCAAAAAATCAGATAAGCAATCAAACCTGAGCCTCCCACCGGAATGAATACCAGGAACAGGATTTTAATCCACACGGCATCGATTCCCAAATAGTGGCTTAAACCGGTAGCCACACCACCAATTAAACCCCTGTCTTTGTCGCGGTACAGTTTTTTTGATTTGGTGTACGGATAAAAAGGTTCCGGAGCCTTATCGTCGGCATCATCGTCAAGTCGGTAATCCTCAGGCTGCCCCATCACTACAATTACTTCGTCAACATCTTTATTGTTGATTACGTGTTTGTCGCTTTTTTGCTTTTCAGTCAATAATTCAGCCACACGCATTTCGATGTCTTTCATGATTTCGTCCTTACCGGATGAATTGGAAAGCGAACGTTTTATGGCTTCAAAATAGCGAGTTAACTTTTGGTATGCATCTTCATCTATGTGAAAGAATAAACCACCTATATTAATATTTACTGTTTTGTTCATGATATTATTTATTAGTTGTGATGATGTTTACAGCATCTGATAATTCGGTCCAGGTGCCATTCAATTCAGTTAAAAATGTTTTTCCTAGTTCGGTCAAACCATAATATTTCCGTGGTGGTCCCGATGTTGATTCTTCCCAACGATAATTGAGTAATCCGTCGTTTTTAAGTCTTGTCAGCAGCGGATAAACGGTTCCCTCTACCACAAGCAATTTGGCGTTTTTCAAGGTATCTAATATTTCAGAAGTATACGCATCTTTTTCTTTCAGAACAGACAAGATACAAAATTCTAAAACACCTTTACGCATCTGGGCTTTTGTGTTTTCAATATTCATAATGCATGATTTAATTTTTTTTGATTACTAATTCGCTTCCTGGTTGATGATTGATGATTGAAACTCTGTTTGATGATTAATTCTCGGAAATATTGACAATTAGATTAGATTGTTTTTCCCCGTTTAGCATTACCGTGTATTTTTCGTTTTCCTCCATGGTAAAAGCCAGTTTGTTTTCGCCCTGTTTGTGGTATCTTTTTGAGAAAACCACCTTGTCTTTCTTATCCATAATCAGGACATTTACATTGTCTTCAGTTTTAAGGCTGAATTTCAGGTTGACGTCTACGTCTTCATTGGCTACAATCTCGAATTGATGAGTTTCCTGATGTACTGCTGAAGCCTTTGTTGGCAGGTTTTTGATTTCGATGGCCTTGTTTTCCTGGGCCAATACTTTAGTTGTCATGGCAACTAACATTGCTGTAATTAAGATTAATTGTTTCATTTTGATTTGATTTTTGATGATTGATGATGATTTATTTTTTATTGATTACTTAAAAAAGGGTATGCTTAATGGGTATTTGTATTGCTCTCCGTTTGAGGCTTTCACCGAAGCATGTATGATCAGTACAAATTCGATGATTTTTAAAAACAGGAACAGTAACACTGCTACGGCTGCCAGGATTACGATTCCACTTGTATTGTTCTGGCATAAATTGTGGATGAAATAGTCATCCTGATGGAAGTCGAAGTGAAACGGAATGTTTTTGAAAACCGTATACAGGATAATCGGAACGGCAATGGCGCACAATGCAATGCTGTACAGAAAAATGCTCAATTGAAAATTCAATACCTGCTTGCCATTATAATCCACAAACTTCGAGTCATTTTTCTTAGCGCTCCAAATGATGATTGGGAAAATATAATTCCCTAACGGGAAAAAATATTGTGTTAAGGCACTAAGGTGTAAAAACGTAGCGGTGTTTTTTTCGTTAGTTGTTGTTGTCATGATTTTGCTTTTTTGATGGATGATTGAAACTTTCTTAACAATACTATAGATAGTCTATTAATTTCTTATACAAAGATACAACCAAAAAAAGGTATTATGCAATACAAAGTACTTAAATTTAACATAATATTAACATTTGTTACTACAGCTAAGCCAACTTAATTTTTAGTACTTTTATAGCAAAATCAAGCACTTATGGAATATTCACCATTAAAAATAAACACTTTTTTATTTTTCAAATTACCCTCGGCATTTTGGTGTGGGGTGAGGTTACAATCGATTTCGGGACAACAATGTGTCGTTACAGTGAAGCATCGCTGGTTCAACCAAAATCCGTTTAAGTCGATGTATTTTGCCGTGCAGGCGATGGCGGCAGAGCTCACTACCGGGGCACTGGTGATGATGCAAATTAGGGAAAGCGGCCAAAAAATCTCGATGCTGGTGGCCCATAACAACGGAAACTATACCAAAAAAGCTACGGGCAGGATAACTTTTACCTGCAACGAAGGCCATCTGATTTCGGCGGCACTTGAAAAAGCCATAGCCACCGGCGAAGGCCAGACGGTTTGGCTGCAATCGGTTGGCGTGAATGAAAAGGGGGGGCAGGTAGCTGAATTGAATTTCGAATGGAGCCTTAAATTAAAGGCCTGATCAAACGTTAAACCCTTGACAATTGTGTTTTTTTTAATACAATTTGATAGTAACTTTGAGTAAAAACTACACATGAAATTTCTAATTACAGGCGCAACGGGTTTAGTCGGGAAGGAGTTAGTACAACTGTTATTAGCAAAAAAACATACGGTTCATTATTTAACGACTTCGAGGGCGAAGATTGAAGAGGAAGTCAGGTACATTGGTTTTTATTGGAATCCGCAACAGGGAAAAATTGACGAAAATTGCCTTTATGGCGTGGATGTCATCATTCATCTGGCCGGAGCCAATATTGCCGGGCGCTGGACAGACAGTTATAAGCAGGAGATCATTGAAAGCCGCACACTCTCCAGTGAGTTGCTGTTCAATTTGCTGAAGAAACATCCAGGCCATCAGGTAAAGCAAATTATTTCCGCTTCGGGCACAGCCATCTATCCCGAAAGTTTTTCCAAAATATATGATGAAAATACCACCGAAACCGAAGGCAGTTTTTTGGCCAACGTGGTCAAGAAATGGGAGGAAAGTGTCAACCGTTTCCAGGTATTGGGCTTAAAGGTCTGTAAGCTCCGCACCGGGCTGGTGCTTTCGGACAAAGGGGGTGCCTTGCCGGAAATGGCAAAACCAATCAAACTCGGGTTTGGTGCCGTGATGGGTTCGGGTAAGCAAATCCAATCCTGGATACATATAAAGGATTTGGTGGCGATGTATTATTTTGCTGCCGAAGAGCAACTGGAAGGTGTTTATAATGCCATAGCTCCGCATCCGGTAACCAATAGGGAATTGACCAGAACCATTGCCCAGACTTTGCGCAAACCCTTATGGCTGCCCAATATTCCCGAATTTATGATGAAGTTAATCTTAGGTGAAATGGCTTACCTTCTTTTTTCGAGTAAAAACCTTAGCGCTGAAAAAATTATAAAAGCAGGCTTTCAGTTTCAATTCCATGAAGTAAAGCCCGCACTGCATGATTTATATTTATATGCATAAAAAAAGTGCCGTTCTTGTAACGGCACTTTTTTTTACTATAAAGATTGTTGAATTAATAATTATTACAGCTTTGAGCTAACCTGAATGATTTCCTGCTTTTTATATTCACAAATCTAATTAAAACAAAAACGGGATAGTCTTAAAATTTTATTAAATTTTGGTTAAATTAATTCTTCAGAATCAAACTTACAGAAACAAAAAAACAATGACAATTTGACATTTAAAACAGAATTGGCAGTACTTTTGCAATCCAAAAGGCGAAAATGAAAATCAAGAATATATTTAAAAATAAAACAGAAATGAATACGGATCACACGGATAAAGAGCCCATTGAAAACGAAACAGAAAATGTTGTCAATGAAATGGAATCTGCTGAAGAATTGAGTGTTGAAGCGCAATTGCAGGAAGAATTAGCCAAAGAAAAAGATAAATTCCTTCGCCTTTTTGCGGAGTTTGAAAACTTCAAAAAAAGAACCGCCAAAGAACGTATCGATTTGTTTAAGACTGCCAACCAGGAAGTGTTACAGGCCATGCTGCCAGTTTTGGATGATTTTGACAGGGCCATGGTCCAGATTTCAAAGTCGGAGGATGAGGTTTTACTGAAAGGCGTGGAATTGATTTATGAAAAATTAAAAACAACCTTGGTTTCCAAAGGGTTGGAGCAGGTGGATATTAATCCTGGCGATGCCTTTAATGCTGATTTTGCTGAAGCCATAACCCAAATCCCGGCACCAAGCAATGACCTTAAAGGGAAAATTGTTGACGTAGTGGAAAAAGGTTATAAATTGGGCGACAAAATTATCCGTTTCCCGAAAGTGGTAATAGGTCAATAACAATACTATGAGCAAAAAAGATTTTTACGAAATATTGGGCGTTTCCAAAAATGCTACTCCTGAGGAAATCAAAAAGGCGTACCGAAAGAAAGCTATCGAATTCCATCCTGATAAAAACCCGGGGGATAAGCAGGCTGAAGAAAATTTCAAAACGGCTGCCGAAGCCTATGAAGTCCTTAGCGATGCCGATAAGAAAGCCAAATATGATCAATTCGGCCATGCTGCTTTTGATGGCAGTGGCGGTTATGGTGGTGGTCATCATATGAATATGGATGACATTTTCAGCCAGTTTGGTGATATTTTTGGTGGAGCTTTTGGCGGCGGCGGATTTGGCGGGTTTGGCGGAAATTCAGGTGGACAGCGCCGCGTAAAAGGAAGCAACCTTCGCATCAAGGTTAAAATGACTTTGGAGGAAATTGCCAATGGTGTTGAAAAGAAAGTAAAAGTAAAACGCAAGGTGCAGGCACCGGGTGTAAAATATAAAACCTGTCCTACCTGTAACGGCCAGGGCCAGGTATTGCGGGTAACCAATACCATTTTGGGCCGAATGCAATCGGCAACCACCTGCCATACCTGTGGTGGTACCGGGCAAACCATTGAAAGCAAACCCAACAATGCCGATGCACACGGAATGATTCAGGAAGATGAAACCGTATCCATCAAAATTCCGGCCGGTGTGGTAGACGGGATGCAGCTGAAAGTTTCCGGTAAAGGGAACGATGCTCCGGGAAATGGGATTGCAGGCGATTTAATCGTGGTTGTTGAAGAACTGGAACACGAATTCCTAAAGCGTGAAGGCGAAAATTTACACTACGATTTATACATCAGTTTTGCCGAAGCCGCACTCGGAATCTCCAAAGAGATAGAAGCGGTGAACGGCAAGGTAAGGATCAAGCTCGAGGAAGGGATTCAGTCGGGTAAGATTTTAAGGCTGAAAGGCAAGGGGATTCCAAGCCTGAACAACTACGGAAGCGGTGATTTACTGGTCCATGTGAATGTTTGGACACCAAAAATATTAAGCAAGGAACAACGTCAGTTTTTCGAAAAATCATTAACCGATGAAAACTTCATTCCAAAACCGGAAAAGAGCGATAAATCTTTTTTTGAAAAAGTGAAAGATATGTTTTCGTAATAGAAAAAATAGTTTTATATTTGGGTATTACTTGGAAACAAGTAATTTCTTTTTCATAGCAATTTTTCCCATCCTTGTGTTACAATAAGGGTGGGTTTTTTGTTTTCTTTAACATTCTTTTTAGCTCAAATGGCTATTTTTACAGAAACTAAAAATAGTATGAGCAATATACTTGAAGTAAACAAGGTCGTAAAGCAATATGGTGACTATACCGCGCTGAACGAAGTTTCTTTAACCGTTCCGAAAGGCAGCATTTACGGGCTTTTGGGTCCGAATGGCGCCGGAAAAACTTCCCTCATCCGAATCATTAATCAAATTACCATGCCCGATAGCGGTGAGGTAATCCTTGATGGCGAAAAACTGCATCCCAACCATGTACAATACATTGGCTACATGCCCGAAGAGCGCGGTTTGTATAAAACCATGAAAGTGGGCGAGCAGTGTTTGTACCTGGCGCAGCTGAAAGGTTTGTCAAAAGCTGAAGCCAAAAAGGAACTGGATTACTGGTTTGAGCGTTTGGAAATCCAGGGCTGGTGGAATAAAAAAATCCAGGAACTGTCTAAAGGAATGGCTCAGAAAATACAATTTGTAGTCACTGTTTTACACAAACCGAAGTTGCTTATCCTTGACGAACCTTTCTCGGGTTTCGACCCTGTGAATGCCAATTTGATCAAGGACGAAATCATCGAGCTGAACAAACAGGGTACCTCGGTGATTTTCTCTACCCACCGTATGGAAAGCGTGGAGGAAATGTGCGACCACATCGCCTTAATCCATAAATCGAATAAACTCATTGAAGGCAGGCTGACCGACGTCAAAAAACAATACCGCACCAATGATTATGAAGTGGGAATCCTAACCGCGAATGTGGAAGGATTGATGTATGATTTGTCCCAAAAATTCACGTTGGCACAAACCGATTTCAAGTCGCTCAATGACGAGCTGAAGCTCCAGATCAATCTGGGTACTGCCACACCCAATGAGTTGTTGAACACGTTGGTACAACGCGGTCAGGTCACCCATTTTGTAGAAAAAATCCCGAGTGTGAATGATATCTTTATCCAAACTGTAAGCGAGAAATAATGAGCAAACTAGTCCTTATCATCAAAAGAGAATTTGTGGCCAAGGTGCGCAACAAATCGTTTATTGTCATGACTTTCCTAAGTCCGTTATTGTTTGTGGGTATCGGTGTTTTTGTGGGTTATCTGAGCTCCATGAAGTCCGATCTGAAAACCATTGCCATCCATGACGAAACCGGGCGCTTTGCCCATGAATTCAAAAGTGACGAAGAGTATCGATACGTTGACCTTTCCATGGTTGATACCAAAGTACTGAAAGACAGCATTGTCAGGGAAAGCTATGAAGGGCTTTTACTGATTCCGAAATCGGAGGACAATAAAACACTGCAGAAAGGTATTCAATACGTTTCCAATGACAGCCCGAGTGTTGGTTTCATTGATGATTTAGAAGAAGTCATTGCCAAAAAAATCACTGCTGAAAACTTCCAGAAAGCCAATTTGGATACTCTGGCCATTAACAATGCCAAGGCCGATGTGTCTATTAATTTGGAAAAGGCATCGGGTGAGCAGGCGCTGAAAGGCTTAAACGAAATCAAGATTGTCATCGGTGGCGCTTTTGGCTACCTGATCATGATGTTTATCATTTTGTATGGCAATATGGTGATGCGCAGTGTGATTGAGGAGAAAACCTCGCGTATCATTGAAGTGATCATTTCATCCGTAAAGCCCTTCCAACTGATGATGGGCAAGATTATCGGGACTTCACTGGCCGGAATCCTACAGTTCCTGATATGGGCATTACTGGGCCTGACGACTATGTTTATAGTGTCAAGTGTGTTGGGAGTGCATATGGGAGCGACCTCCGGAGTGCAGGACCAGGTAGTGCAATCGGTACAGCACGAATCAACGGTTACCCTTTCCTTATATATTAAGGAGCTTTGGAACCTGCCCATTGCAACCATACTGGTATCGTTCATCATCTATTTCATTGGTGGCTACTTTTTATACAGTTCGTTTTACGCTTCGATTGGTGCGGCGGTTGACAATGAAACCGATTCGCAACAATTCCTGCTGCCGATTATCATGCCTTTGATTTTGGGGGTTTACATCGGTTTCTTTACGGTAATGAATGACCCTCACGGAACCATAGCTACCGTCTTTTCCATGATACCGCTCACTTCGCCCATTGTCATGATGATGCGGATCCCGTTTGGGGTACCGCTTTGGCAGATTATCCTGTCAATGGTGATATTGTTCGGAACGTTCCTGTGCGTGGTTTGGTTTGCAGCCAAAATCTATCGCGTGGGCATCCTGATGTATGGCAAAAAGCCAACGTGGAAAGAACTTGTGAAGTGGTTGAAATACTAAAAACGGAATCTTTATAAAATCTTTATACTTTCGGCCACTTACCTTATATTCTACTTATAACTAATGCCGTAACTTTGTCCAAAATTAATAGCATTACCCATGTTAGCGATAAAGAGTCAAAGGAACCAATATGCCATCAGCATACTTTCAGTAGCTGCGGTTTCAGCATTGGGATTAGTGGTCAGGGAGGTAATCGATTATAAAATCATTGGGTATTTACTACTGTTCCTGGTTTCGATACTGGCTATATTTTTAGAGATTAAGCCGGTTCTGATTGCCGCTGTGTTAAGTGCCGCAGCCTTAGATTTCCTTTTCATACAACCGTATTATACCTTACACATCGATAATGCACAAGACGCTTTACTGCTCTTGCTGTTCTTTATCATTGCGCTCATCAATGCGGTTCTGACTTATAAGATCAAGCGGATGCAGAAGGCCATCCACATGAAGGAAGCCCGGGCCAATACGATGAAACTCTACAACACCTTATTGGATTCCCTTTCGCATGAATTGCGCACACCTATTGCCGCCATCATTGGTTCCATCGATACCCTGCAGCAAAAAAATGTGACTTTGTCTTCCGATAGTAAAGACAATCTATTCAACGAAATAGAAAAAGCTTCGATGAAACTGAATTACCAGGTTGAAAACCTACTCAACATGTCGCGTTTGGAATCAGGCTATATCCAGCCCAAACTGGATTGGTGCGATATCAAGGAAATCATCTACAATGTCTGCAGTCGCCTGAACGAAGAATTGCAGTTTCATAAAGTAGCCATAAATATCGAAGAAAACCTGCCTCTTTTCAAACTCGATTATGGACTGATGGAGCAGGTACTTTACAATTTACTTTACAATGCGGCACAATACACACCCAAAGGTGCCAGAATCCAAATCGGAGCCCGGTACGATGTTGATGCCGATTATGACACGCACATTGATTTAATCAAAAAATGCATCATCACGATTACAGATGATGGCTATGGTTTTCCGGAAGCCGAAATGGATAAGGCTTTTGATAAATTTTACCGCCTGCAAAATTCGAAAACCGGTGGTACAGGTTTGGGATTGTCTATCGTAAAAGGTTTTGTTGAAGCGCAAAACGGAACCATTAAGCTCAGCAATGCCGAAGAAGGCGGCGCCGTATTTGAAATGTCCTTTGCTGTGGATTGTTTAGCTGTTAATACTGTTGAAAATGAGTAATGGGTTTTCCATATTAGTCATTGATGACGAAAGCCAGATCAGGAAGCTGTTGGAAATTACACTCGAAGCCAACGGTTATAAATTGCTTTTTGCCGTCAATGCTAAAGAAGGGATTACCCTGGCTGCCAGCCACCAGCCCGATTTGATTTTGCTCGATTTGGGTTTGCCCGATGAAGACGGGCAGCTGGTGCTGAAACAACTGCGTGACTGGTACCAGAACCCCATCATCATCCTCTCGGTGAAAAGCACCGAAGAAGAAATCGTCAAAGCTTTGGATAACGGTGCCAATGACTACCTGACCAAGCCTTTCCGTACGCAGGAACTTTTGGCCCGGATCAGGACTGCGTTGCGCGGCAGTTTTAATCAAAGCCAGGAACCTGTGATAGTGTTTGGTAACATTACGGTGGATTTTGTTTCACGTATCATTAAAGTGAAAGACGAAGTCCTGAAACTCACCGCCACCGAATACAACCTGTTCACGCTGTTATTGAAAAACGACGGACGAGTGTTAACGCATCAATATATACTTAAGGAAATCTGGGGCAATGCCTATGCCGAACAAACACAATATTTGCGGGTTTTTGTGGCACAGCTCCGCAAAAAAATAGAAGAAGACCCCAACCGGCCAAAATACATCCTGACCGAATCGGGTGTAGGCTATCGCTTTAATTCCGGCTAAAATCCAACAACATTCCGTTTAAAATCTCTTCGTGGATTCTCCTGTAGAAAGCCATACGGGACAACCCATGCCTATTCCTAAAATTTAAATCTCAAAAAAATGAATCTTTCCACCCATCAAAAAGTCACCGCTGTTACCCTGCTTGTCGCCCTCGGCATCATTTATGGCGATATCGGAACCAGTCCGTTATACGTAATGAAAGCCATTATAGGCACCCGGCCCATTTCTGAATTGTTGGTCTATGGCGGTGTTTCCTGTGTTTTTTGGACACTGACATTTCAAACCACCTTCAAATATATTTTCCTGACACTTTCTGCCGATAACCATGGCGAAGGAGGCGTTTTCTCGTTGTATGCCCTGGTCAAACGTTTTGGCAAAGGCAAACTGGTCATCCCAACCATACTGGGAGCTACGACGCTTTTGGCTGACGGGATCATCACGCCACCCATATCGGTAGCTTCAGCAGTTGAGGGTTTGGAAGTCATCATTCCCGATATCCCAACGATTCCCATTGTGATTGCCATCCTTTCGGGGTTGTTTATTTTCCAGCGCTTCGGAACGCAAAAGGTTGGTTTTATTTTCGGTCCGGCGATGGTGATTTGGTTTTCGATGCTATTCGTTCTGGGTTTTGCCCAAATCCTGCACCACCCCAATATTTTGAAAGCGCTGAATCCGGTGTATGCCTATGAATTGTTGGTTCAATATCCCAAAGGATTCTGGTTACTCGGTGCCGTATTCCTTTGTACTACGGGTGCTGAAGCCCTGTATTCCGACTTAGGGCATTGTGGGAAGAAGAACATTCGCATTACCTGGGTTTTTGTCAAAATCTGCCTGGTGGTGAACTATTTAGGGCAGGCATCCTGGCTGATGAATCAGGGGCAAAGCATGTTGGGCGACCGAAATCCGTTCTACACGATTATGCCGCATTGGTTTTTGCTCATCGGAATCATCATCGCCACTTTGGCCACCATAATTGCTTCCCAGGCCTTGATTAGCGGCTCGTTTACACTGATTAATGAAGCCATTTCATTGAATTTCTGGCCAAGGGTAACCTTAAAAAATCCGACCAACCTGAAAGGCCAAATTTACATTCCATCCGTAAACACCATACTCTGGATTGGCTGCATCATGATGATATTGTACTTCAAAACCTCTACCCATATGGAAGCGGCCTATGGTTTTTCCATCACCATTGCCATGATGATGACCACGTTATTATTGATTTATTATCTGGTGTTCATCAAAAAAGTGAATAAGGGTTGGGTGACTTTAATCCTGATCGTTTTTTCCATTATTGAAGTGTCCTTTTTTATTGCCAATGTTTCCAAAATCAAGGAACGATGGATGTTCCTGTTCTTCGAACTCTTCATTTTTATGGTGATGTATGTTTGGTATTATTCCCGAAAAATCAACAACCGCTTCCTGAAGTTTACCAATTTGGCAGAACAAACCCAAAACCTGGCCACCTTAAGTGGAGACGATGCGATTCCGAAGTATGCCACGCACCTGATTTATTTGTCCAAAGCGGATAAAACCTATGAAATTGAAGAAAAGATCATCAGGTCCATTTTTGCCAAACAACCCAAAAGAGCCGATGTGTATTGGTTTTTCCATATCAACCGGACCAACGAGCCGTTTACGCTCAACTATGAAGTGGTGGAATTGCTTGATGACAAAGTCATCAAAATCATCCTGAATGTCGGTTTCCGCGTGCAGCCGAAAGTCGAATTGTATTTCAAGAAAATTGTGCAGGACCTGGTCAATAAAAAAGAGCTCAACCTTCACATCCGCCCTGACGGCTCCACCAGGTACAATGCGGAACCCGATTATAAATTTGTGATTATCGAGAAATACATTTCCGTAGAAAACGAGTTTGCTTTCAGCGAGGGCTGGATGCTCACAAGCTACTTCTGGCTCAAAAAACTCTCACTTTCCGATGAAAAAGCCTTTGGCTTAGACAAAAGCGACGTGCAGATTGAAGAATACCCAATGGTGTATTCGCCTGTAACCAATTTAGAATTAAATCGAAAATAAGTATAAAAATGAAAAATATCATTATCAGCATTGCCCTGTTATCAGGCATCAGCAGTTTTGCGCAGCAAGACACCATCAAGGAAAAAATACCATTTGACGGTATGGACATGAGCTGGCAAAACGGTTCAGACAGAAGAACTTCACCGCCGGTTTTGACTTCCAAATATTTTGTGGGAAGCATCATGATTGACGGCAATTACACCCATTCGTTCAACAACCCGATCGACAATACCGTAGTAGGTTCTACCGCTTTGGCACGCAATAACGAAATGCAGATTTCGAGCGCCAATATTGGGGGCGAGTTCAATTATGAAGGCGCCCGGGGCAAAATCATGCTGCAGTTTGGTACGCGCTCTACGGTTGTTCCGCGAAATGATTACAGTGTCTATCGCGGGCAATACCAACTGGATAACGTGTATCGCTATTTGTCGGAGGCTTATGCCGGTTATCATTTCAACAAATGGTATGGCATCAATGTCGATGCGGGGATGTTTATGTCCTATATCGGCTTGAATTCCTATTACCAGGTGGAGAATTGGGAATACCAGGCATCGTTTACTTCGGATAATACGCCTTGGTTTTTTAACGGGGTGCGGGTGCAGATTTTCCCAACCCAACATTTAAAACTGGAAGGCTGGCTGATCAACGGCTGGCAGAGCTATGGCAAATTCAACAGCATGCCGGGCCTTGGCGGGAATGTGACCTGGTGCCCGAACGAAGCCGTGAAACTTCTGACCAATGATTACTATGGTACCGATGCTGCGGGTTTAAAGAACAGGATCCGTTTCCATTCGGATAACAGTTTGTTGGTGCGGTATTACAACCAGCCGAAAGCCAAAGGCATCAGCAAGGCGGCCTTTTCATCCACATTCGATATTGGTTTTGAAAGCGGTGACGGGGTGCGTGGCTTTAACGGAAATTCCGAAACGCCTTCACAATATTTCCTGAGTGGCATGGTCTACAACCGGGTTTGGTTCAACCAGAATAAAATGGCCTGGACAATAGGAGGAGGGTATATGACCAATCCGGGAAGGTACCTGGTATTGTATCCCACAGGCGATGCGAGTCCGTTGCCGAATCCGAACAACCCAACGCAAACCGCAGGAACCCATCCGTTTAGCGCCAATCCAGGCGATGAGTTTAAAGGATGGGATTGTTCGACCAATTTCGATTTTATGCCCAACCAGAGCATTACCTTCAGGGTGGAATTTGTACACAGGGAATCGAGTGTGCCTTATTTTGCCGGAAGTGGCGGGGTTACTTCGCCAACAGGCTATACCACAACGCCGTTACCCTCCGATTGGGAACCCGATTTAGTCAAAATGGAAAACAGGATAATCTTTGCGGTCTTATTCAGAATCTAACAATCCGCCATATTCACAGCCACAGCCAAACCTCCTTCGGAGGTTTCCTTGTATTTGGAATTCATGTCCTTGGCTGTTTGCCACATGGTGTCGATGACTTTATCCAAAGGAACCTTGGCATTTTTGGCATCGGTTTCCATGGCCAATTCGGCAGCGTTGATGGCCTTGATGGCGCCCATCGTGTTGCGTTCGATACACGGAATCTGAACCAGTCCGCCAATAGGGTCACAGGTCAATCCCAAATGATGTTCCATCGCGATTTCGGCTGCCATTAGCACCTGCTCGGGAGTACCTCCCATCACTTCGCATAAGGCTGCGGCAGCCATAGCTGAGGAAACGCCAATCTCGGCCTGGCATCCCTTTCCAGCACAGTGGGATCCGAAGCTTGGAATTCACGTGACTTGAAGTCG
>JADMIO011216362.1_pt1 | contig 32404 bp, 25 predicted proteins | sample 8958161 | NCBI WGS metagenome assembly JADMIO01 (sample SAMN16585339, study PRJNA669376) | soil metagenome | isolation source: Crop rotation soil | place: USA: Cullars Rotation, Alabama | collected 2011
CCGCGACTTCAAGTCACGTGAATTCCAAGCTTCGGATCCCACTGTGCTGGAAAGCGTACTGTCGCGCTGTCCCGATACAAAGCCCCACCGCGACACATGCGCGAGCGAGAGGCTGCCCAGGCCGTGCGGCCTCTCTTTTTGTCGGGCGAGCCGGGGCCTCCGGCACGCGCACACGCCCCTCAGGGGAGGATGGAGCGCGTGACGCCAACGCGCAGAAGCCCCGACCCGCTTAATCCGTTCGGCAGGGAGCACGGTTTGCCTCTAACACGACGAAGGCGCGGCGCAAGCTCGCGAAGATCAGTCCGGATAAGGAACGCGTCCGGGTCGGCGAAGGGCTGTCACTCACCTCGTCGGCGTCGCCTCCCTGCCGCTTTGAAGGTCGCGCTGATGTCTCCAGACGGTGCAGTCCGGGTCGCCTGACCATTTCGCGTCTGCTGCCGTATGATCGTTATCGCCTCGAAACACAACTCCGAAGGGCGGCTCATGCCCGGAGTCCCCTACCTCGTCCATTTCCCGAACGAGACAACCGAAGTTCACGAAGTTCGCCTGCCGTTTGTGGCAAGTCCTGGCACGCTGCTCCTCCCAGGGTGGGTGGTCGAGCGGGTGGAAGCCACGGAGATTGCGTTTTCAGGTACGAGTGACAACCCGGAGTTCGAGGTCTGGGTCGCAGAGGCTCCCAGTGATTTCGAAGCCCACAGCGTCGGAACGTTCGACCACCCGCCGCTCCCGGCCGAGGCGCTGCTCGACGCCGCGCTCCCGCCGGAGGGGCGGCCCCACAGCAAGCGGCGTCGCCGCACGCAATAGCGGCACAGGTGGCGGCAGCAGGTCGTGCTGTGACAAGTCGACGCTGACGATCGACCGAAGGGGTGCGTAGGCGCCCCTGATCTCCCCGAGGCTGCGGAGGAACGCGTCGAGTGTACGAACCGATCGAACTGGCCCGTGCGAGTCGAGCCAACGCAGCCGATCATCTGAAGCAGCGATGACTGAGGACAGCGGATGAGCCGCGGCTTGTCCATCACGAATGTCGCTGCGCCTGATGAGTGTCTCGTCTACCCGACCCGGTGGCGGGTCGGATTGGTGGCCGGATTCGGTTCCCTCTTGGCTGTCTTCGCAACCTGGATTCTCTTCGATGGGACAGGGCCGCTGCTCTTGACGCTGGGGTCGCGGCGGTTCCCATCGCCTTTCTCGTCGTTGCGTGGGCTATTACCGGTACGGCCTTAGTGAGCTGCTGCGGCCGCTGCCAATGGCCGTGTGCTCCCAGGATCGCGAGGTGGTGATGAACCGAGGTGGGCGCAGGAATGGACGAGCGTGGGTCGATCCGATACTCAAGTCTGTTGAGCTCCGCGACCGTGCCCGTCGGGAGCAACTGGCAACGGCCTGCGCAGACGCTGCTGACGCGATCAAGCCGGAGCGTGTTGCGCAGCGAAGGGGGGCGGGGCTTCCGGCCCGCGCACAGCCCCTCCCTACGAGGAACAGTCCCCGCACGTGCGCGATGATCTTCTTCGTTTTCTACTGCAGCGGAGGGAACCGTGAAGACGCGGGCGTCGCCTCGAAACCTCGTTTCATGACAGTCCTACCCCTTTATCACGTCTACCTTCACGGATCGCACAGACACGCCGCGCCATGCAGCCAGAACCCCTCGGTCAGGGCGGAGCGCCGGACCCATTGCGAAGACCTATGGAGCGAGGTCTACTACGAGTAGGTCGGGGTGGAGGGGCGGTAGACGAGTTGGGACATCGGTGGCGCGTTGGGGTCGCGCCAGATACCCTGCGGCGTTCCATGCCGGTCGATGTCCTGTTCAAAACGCCCCCCGCACTGCTGGCACTGTCCAAGGCGAAGGCGACGCGCCATGTGCGGGGTGAGGCCGTCGCTTGGCCGCCGCGGGCGCGGGAATCGAATCACGGTCTCAGCGATCGTCCCGTGGCCACAGCGGGGACACTCGTTCACTCAGCGAGTATGGCCCCGCTGCAGCAGAAAACGCCGGGCTGGTGTGATTTGCCAGACCCGTTGTTCGCAATCTGGGAGATTTTCGTGACCAGGGGTACAGCTCAGGTGGTTGAGAGGAAGTAAGAGAGACCGAGCGGACCCACAAACACCTCGGAGAGATGGCTATCGTCGGCGGTCCGTCGTTCAGCGACGGTGCTCTCGCTCGGCCTGTCCGATCCACGAGCCTGACGTCGCGCGTCGACGTCGCGAGCAGCGACTCGCGCGTCGACGTGGCCGAGGCGGAGCCCGCTGGAGCAACCGCTGGAAGCCCGCCCTGATCGGGTTCGCTGTGACCTTCGAAGGACGAATCCCCTCAACGACAACCGACATGAGACCAAGGCAGTGACACCGAAAATCTGACAGTCCCGCTCCTGGGCATCGCCGGGACGCGATAGAGGCCCGGAGTGAACGGCTCCCGCCCTCGATCTTGTCAGCGACGCTAAGCAGGCGGCCACGTGATGACACGGGGGAGCCGCCCTATGTGCGGCGTGTCTTTCCAGAGCCTGCGGCGACCAAACAAACGTCAGGCTGTCTCGTCATACTCGGCAAATGCACGAGTGCCCACGCTGCGGCGGCGGGCCAATCGCCGAGTCGGTAACACGGTTCCCGCCGTCACCAAACTTCCACTCCGCGCCCCCACGCCCAGGCGCGGCTGCTATTCGGTTTGGCCAGTGCCAGCAGTGCGCCTCGCGCTGTGAGCAGGACATCGACGAGCACGGCTCGCCAAAAGGCCCGTGGCGGCGCAGCAAGACGACGCCGTACCCGCGCCCGACTCGTTCACCGCTGGCGTGAGAGACACGCGACTTCCGACGCCGTGGCTCCACGGACGGGTAGCTAGACCAAGCGTGAGCGCCAGAGCATGCCATCGCTGTTGCCAGAGCTCGAGAAGCTGCCGCACGGAGACGCCGTCTGCCGCGAACATCCCACAACCACCGCAGCGGCAGTGACCGTCGCCCCGGCAGCGACGAGATCACAAAGACGACGGCGCTGACATACCGTCAGCGCCGCGTTTACATGAAGATGTTTCGAGCCCTCCTTCGGAAGCGACCTTTGACAAGCCGCACCCTAGGAGGGCTCCGACGGTCACAGACCGTCAACAACGTGTCTGGGAACTACACCTGGCGACCGAGCAGTCGGTTCTGGGCGAGCATCAGCTTGTGCGAGCCGGCACTCGAGTTGGGGGTCGCGACGCAATCGTGCAGGTTGAGCGTTATCCGCTTCATGAGCGAGGACGGCCATTGCTGCCCTATCGCCCCGTCCGCTCATGAATTGAGCGGCTAGCGTACGATCAGTGTCGCCCGCATCCCACGGCTGCGGTGATCCGCGATCGAGCACCAGAGCGAGTACCGCCCCGGCGTGAGCTTCAGGATCCGGTCAGTGCGGCCCTTCGGGTCGAGCCGCTTGAAGACGATCGGCTTCGCCCCAGGGGCCTTCTTCAGCACGATCAGGTCGTGGGCGTCCATGCCGAAGTTGATGAGCTCGACGCTGACCGTCCCACGCTGTACGGCCGGGCGCGACAGCGTCAGCGCGAACTCCTTCTGTACGACCTGGACGAACGAGACCTGGCGGCTCGCACCGGCGGCGGGCAGGCCGCCGATCGCCGCGGCGAGGGCTGTCAGCGCGAGTGCGATCGTGACGGGTCGCAGCCTCATGCGACGAGCCTCATGCGCGGCATCTTCTTCGCGTCCGGGATGATCTTCCCGGCGTCGACGTCGAACCACTGCTCCACGAGCGAGGAGTAGACGGCGCGGAAGTCGGAGGTCGCGCGGAGGTTCCCATCCGCGTCGAGCCCCTTCGTCAGGCCCGGGAACTCGCCGACCATGTGCTGGTGCACGCTCGTTCCCATTAGGAATGCGACCCCGGCCGCGCCGTGGTCCGTGCCGTTGGAGTCGTTCTGCTGCGCGCGGCGCCCGAATTCGCTCCAGACGAGGGTAAGTACGCGCCCGGCGATGCCGCGGCGCTCGAGATCAGCTTGGAACGCAGCGAGGCCTTCGGCGATCTGCTTTGCGCCGTCCTGCAGGGGCCCCTGCTGGTCGGCGTGTGTGTCGTAGGAGCCGGGGCCGGTGAGAGCGGCGGTGCGGATCGGGAAGTTCGCATCGAGGAGCGCGGCGAGAGACGAGAGCCGGCGTGCGAAGTCGGAGTCCGGGTACTTCGCCTTCGGGTTGATGTGCACCTGCCCGTCCTTGCCGATGAAGCGGCCGAGCTGGCGACGGAGGTCGTCCGCCTGTCGCATCGTCCTGCTCGCCTGAGCGAGGTTCGGGTCGGGATCCGTCGAGAGGCCGCCGAGGGAGCCGATCGCCTCCTCGAGCAGCTCGCCCGGTACGTCCCAGACGTTGTGGCTGTCGAAGCCGTACTCGGCCGGGCTCGAGAGCGTCGCCACGGGCACGCGCGCGGTCGCGAGGGAGGGGAGCAGGGCGCCGTCCAGTGAGAGCCCCTGCATCGCGTTCTCCTCGTCGCCGATCACGTCGAGCAGCCGGCCGAGCCAGCCGGTGCCGGCCTGGGGGTCGAGGGCACCCACCTCCCAGAAGTGACGCGAGGTGAAGTGCGACTGGTCGGGGTGCGAGTAGCCGATCGCGGGGAAGACGGTGAGGCGCCCGCGCGCGTGCAGTTTGGCGAGCGGGGTGAGCGAGGGATGCCAGTGCAGCCGTCCGTCCGAACGGAAGGTCGGGCCGTCGCCGGGCTTGAGCGCGAGCGACGTTCGCAGCTTGTGGTAGCGCGGGTCGCCGGTGGGGTAGAGGAGCGAGAGCGCGTCCCAGCCGCCCGGCGCGAAGATCGAGACCAGCGTGCGCCTGCCTGCGGGAGCGGTGACAGCGGCTCGGGCGATCCCCTCGTCGAGGACGCGTGGGGCGAGTGACGCCGCGCCGTACACGGTGAGCGCGGTACCGAGTGTGCGCGAGAGGAAGCGCCTGCGATCCATCCCCGTCCCCGCTGGCGTCGGCATCCCCGGCTCGATCGCGGGCAGCCCGTTCCCGGCCTCGGCAACGGCGCGGCGAATGAGGCTCGCGCGGGAGAACTCGGCGCAGTGATGACAGCCGTTGTTCACGAGGTCTGCATCTCCGGCGAGACGGCAACGAGGTGGCGAAGAGCATTGAGCGCCATCGGAGGGAACGCGCGCTCGCGGCCGTCGTCGGCGACCGCGGCGCCCATCACCTTGCGCGCGTATGCCACGAGCGACGCGCGCGTGGTCGGCGTGACGGGTGCGCCCCAGAAGGAGACCGCGCTTTCGACGAGCTTCACGGGATCGGCAGGGACGGTGCCCCGCCGGGTGTGGTCGGGGTGCAGCGAGTGCTTGCGAAGCACGCGCCCGGCCATGTTCCAGCGCGCCTGGAACGTGGAGGTGTCGAGCCAGCGGTCGTCGTTCCAGCCGGAGACGTTCGGCGGATAGAAGAGGAGCTGCCCCGCTTGGATCGAGAGCCAGACCCAGTCCTCCGTCGAGATCCGGTCACCAAGCCGCCGCAGAAGGCCTGCGAGGTACACGATCGGTGGCTTCGTCATCCGCGGCCCTTCGTAGAGCTGCGGGTGCTTGAGGATGGCGCCCAGCACCGGCTTGATCGACCGGCCCGAAGTCACGTACAGCTCCTCCAGCGCGGCCTGCGTCTCGTCGTCCGCCGGTTCGGGGATGAAGTTGCTCCAGAGCTTGCGCGTGAAGAACGTCTGGTGGGCGGGATGCTCGATCGCGAGCTGGACGGCCTGCTTCCAGCCGAACGGCCCTGCCTTTCCGAACACGACCTTCATCGCGTCGTCGTGCCGGTTGCGGTCGAAACGGAACTTGACCCAGCCGTAGTTGTTCTTCCACGTCGCGGTGAACCCGGTGAGGGCGCGGGCCTGCTCCCGGACGTCGCGCTCCGTGTAGCCCGACCCGTGGCCGAGCGTGAAGAGCTCCATCAACTCGCGGGCGTAGTTCTCGTTCGGAGCGCCCTTCTCGCTCTCGAGCCCGTTCAGGTAGAGCAGCATCGCGGGGTTCTCGGTCACGAGCTGGGCGAGATACGGGAACGAGCTGAGCCCGTTCCGCCGGAAGAGATTGTTCTGCCGGATCATCAGGCGCTGCGACCCGACGGTGTCATTCGAAGTCGCGAACCAGTCGTGCCAGACGAGCGTCATGCGCTCGACGAGCGGGCGGCTCGTGCGCACCATTCGGTCGAGCCACCAGAGGTGGTCGTGGCCGAACTTGTCGAGCGGGAAGAGGCGAAGCCCGTTGACCTTCGGTGGCCTACCAACAAGATTGTCGGTTCCGCCTGCAAGGAGGTGGTCCACCGCGCCGTCCAGTCCGCGTGCGGCCAGCTTCTGCTCCTCGCCGGGACGCGGGCCGAAACCTGCGCGCCAGAGGAGCCGTTCGGCCTGTGCGGCACCGAAGGGCCCGGTGTAGATGGGAGGCGGCGCCATCTGCCTCCGTCATCGGCAGATGTGCCAACGCGGGTGCACCCCTTGAACGGGGGTGCCTATCACGGGGCCGCCGATATCCTCCCTCGCGTGAAGGTCACCCTCCCCGACGAGACCGAGCTCGAGCTCCCGGACGGCTGTCGGTAGCGCCGGCCGGATGTCGTGGGGCGCTGGCAGAGGTTCAGCGCGGCGTTGGTGGTGGGGTTGTGTGGTATCCCCAGAGGATCCAGTGTGATGCTGTGCGCATGATGCGGCGTTATTGGCGGCCGATCGCTCGGGCAAGCGCGGAGCCTTCTTGCGGCTTGAAGAAGAGCGCGACGCCGACCTGGGCGAGTGCGAGGTAGGTCGCGGCCACGGCGGCGAGGACCTCGAGGAATGAGTGCGGTAGGGCGCGGAATCCGAACAGGGCGGAGGTGACGATGGACTACGAGATCGGGGCGAGCGTGCACTGCAGCAACGGCAGTGCGGGGAGCCTGGTGGCGCTGACCGCGAACCCGTTGAAGCGAGCGCTCACGCATACCGCGGTCGAGGTGGAGCACGAGCCGACCGGGGCGCGCCTCGTTCACCTTGACCTCGTCAGAACTATCAGTGAGGACGGCGTGCAGCTCCACTGCTCGCTCGAGGAATTCTCGCGGCTGCCCGAGTTCCATGACGTCGAATTCATCCCGTATTCGTTTTCCGGACACCCGAATGCGACGCTCGCATGGCCGTACTACGGCATGCCTGCCGGAGAGGTTCCGGCGATCATCGACCGGGTCGCGGCGGACGAGGTCGAGATCCGCCGCGGTGACCACGTGCGCGCGGTCGATGGCGCCGCCGGCTCTGTGGAGGGCCTCGTCGTGGATGATCACGGACAGATCACCCACGTCCTGCTCCAGGAGGGACACGTGTGGGGGCGGAAGGAGGTTGCAATTCCGATCGGCTCCGTCGACGCGATCGACCCAGAAGGCATCCACGTCCGCCTGACCAAACGCGAACTCGCCGACCTCCGCGAGCTCGGAGTCGGCCAGGACGAGCCTCAACCCTCGGCCTGAACGGAACTCCTTCCCCACGACCAGGCGCTTGCGGTTCACGGAAAGTTCAGCTTCGGCGAGGTGTCCGCCCTCGTCGAGGCCGAGTCATCCGAGCGATGGCATAAGACGCCGCGATACCCGACAACGCGAACCTGGTTGAAGGAGGTAACCGCGATGATCGAATTCGACAACCCCGAACCGATGGGCCGGAGCGGCTTGATCCGCCGCCCCCGCATCCACGCGCAAGACGGCGACCACCTGCTCATCGACCTCGGCAGCCTCCTCGACGCAGGCGTCGCGAGGATGAACCCGGCCGAACCGAGAGCCGGGAACGCCGCCCGCGTCTACAACCGCGCCGCCCCGGACGCTCTCGCCCCCATCGTCCACATGGCCGCTCGGCCTCTACCTCGCCGAGAAGAAAACGATCGGCGACGAACTCCCGCCGGGCATGGACGAATGGCGATGGCGCAACTGGCAATGGCAGGCGCCCACGATCGAGCCAGAGGAAGCCACCCGCGTCGAAGCTCACGCCGCGACCATCGTCAACGCCGAACGCGATGAACTCCACGCCGCAACCGACACGCTCGGAGCACTCCTCGGACATGCCGCCCGTGAAATGATCGACGACGGGGTCAGCCCCGTGCTCGCCGACCTCCTCATCGAACGCCTCGCCGCTGGCGACTACACAGGAGCACTCGACCTGTGCGACAGCCGCACCCGTGCCGCCGCGATCGTCGCGGTCGGATACGCGCTCGACAACAACGACGACCTTCGCGCCGTCCTCGGACGTTGGCCGTCCTGCGACGCGGGCAGCGGCGGCGAGACAGGTGAGGCGCTGCTCCTCCTGTTCCGCAAGGCCGGATACGTCACCGACATGCCCGCCTGCGCCTTCACGGAGCCGACGGTCGTCTACAGAGGCAACCTCGGCGAAGATCCCACCCTCGGCTTGTCGTGGACGCTCGACCCCGAGCGGGCCGCCTCGTTCTCCGTCTACTCACTCCGTTCGCGACCCGCGCTCCCCGGCCTGGAACGCGGCGACGTTGATCAGCCGGAGCCGACCGTGTGGAAGGCGACCGTCCGGCCTGACGCGATCCTCGGCTACTTCACCGCACGCAACGGAGACGAGGTGATCGTTGACCCGGACAAGCTGAACGAATGGGAAGTTGACCACTGGCCCGAGATCGAAGGCGAAGCCGACGAACCTGCGGAAACCGCATAGAGCGGCGTTTCGCGGATAGTTGTTCACCCGCGTCAGGATTCGCGCATGTCACCCGAACGCGCCAGAGAGCATGCCGGAGCGCGATACCGCCTCCGAATCGACTGCTTGACGGCCCTCCGGGTAATGGCTCACTGCAGCCTGGGAGAAGTTCAACTACCTCCAACCGCCCCAAGGCCTTCTCCCGAAGCCATCTGATCCGGCCGAGGGTGCGGTTGACGGCGTGGGTGGCATCCGCATGAACGTGGAGGGACATGCGCGCGACAACATCCGCGAGGAGATCTTCCGTCCGCTCAACCCGTGACGACGAATCGATCGGCGCTGCGAGCGCGGTCCCTCTGGGGAATGCGGCGGGCTAATCCGATGTGAGGGTCGCTGACAGGACCTGGCCGCCAAGAGCGGCGTCGAACTGGTATTGGCCGGGTGGCACTTGTCCGGCGCCGATCGAGATCGTGGCAGCGCCTGAGGTCGAGCCGGCGGCGATCGTGATCGTGGCGACGCTGCCGCCCTGATAGGTGACGGCGACGGTGACGCCGCCTTGGGGGGCGGGGGCGGTGAGGTCGACCTGGAAGACGAGATCCACTGCCTGGAGGCTTTGCATCGTCGGCGGCGTGAGCGTGAAGGATGCCATCGTGGCCCCGCCGCCGGCGCCGGTGACATGCAGGGTCGCCGTTTGGGTGCTGCCGCCGAGTTGGCCGGTAAGCGTGACGTCGCCAGGTGGAGTGTCGGGTGGCACCGTATAGGCCGTGCTCGCCGTCGAGGCACCGCCGGGAACATCGATGTTCGGGACGCCAGCTGCGCCTGTGGCGGTGACGACGACGATGGCTTCGCCGGCGGGTGCGCGCCGTGAGAGGTCGGCTTCGATCGTTGTTGTGTCGCCTGCTGCGACCGTTGCGGGGTTCACGGTTAGCGCGGTGAGCTGGAGTGGGGGGCCTGAGCCCTGTTCTTCCCAGGTGTCGCCGAGCAGATGGCTGGAGGCGGTGTTGTTTGCCGGTGGGGCCGAGACGCCGCCGAAGAGGACGGCGCATCCTCGAGCGGTGTCGAATGCCATCGCCGCCGCTGACCGGGGGCCGGGGCCGATGTCTTGCCGTTGTGTCCAGTGCACGCCGTCCCACTGCCACGTCCCGGCGTACACAGTCGCGTTCGGGTCCGTTAGCGACGCGACGCCGCCGTAGAGCAAGGCGACGGTACCGTCGAACACCAGAGCCGCCGAGGCCGAGGGTGGCGGCCCGAAATGTGCCCGCTGCGTCCACGACGTGCCATCCCACGCCCACGTGTCACCTACCACACCGGCTGCTGTGGCACCCCCGAAGAGGACGACCTCGCTCCGGATCGCGTCGTAGGCCTGGACATGCGCTCTGCGCGCCTGCGGGCCTGTGTCTTGTGCCTGCGTCCATGTCGTCCCGTCCCACAACCACGTATCGCCACGCAGGACGTTGCCCGCCGAAAGGCCGCCGAAGAGAACGCTCTTTGCGGCGTTCGCGTCGAACGCGATCTGCACGTCCGTGCGGGCGTCGGGGCCTTTGTCCTCCATCTGCGTCCAATCGGCGCCGTCCCACTCCCACGTGTCGCCCAGCGGCGTTCCGTCCGCGGCGGCACCACCAAAAAGAACGGTCCGCGACCGGCTCGAGTCGTAGGCAAGCCCATGACCCGAGCGCGCTGTCGGGCCCGTGTCCGCGACCTGCGTCCAGTCCGTGCCGTCCCACTCCCACGTGTCAGCGAACGATGATCCTGCGAGTGTCGTGCCGCCGAACACCACCACCTGCCCCCGTGCGACGTCGTACGCGGCCGCGACCCCAGCCCTCCCCAGCGGTCCAACATCCTGCTTCTGCGTCCAAAGAAGAACTGGCACGAGCAAGGCAATTATTCCGCCGCCACCGCACGATCACATCGCTCTACTGAGTGAAAGTCGCGCGCCTTTCATCTCGCAGGATGGCTGTCTAGCCACTGTTCCGGAATGACGGCTGATAGGAGGTGGGTGGCGTCTCGGGCTATCCGTTTGTCGGCGGGAGGATGCGCGCGTTGTGCCTTGGCGGCGCCGTTGTGCAGGGGTGATGTGATCCCTCGAACGGAGGATTGCGATCTCCCCCAGCAGGGTTAGCGTGAGGGGAAGACCCCTGTGCATCTGCGGCGCCTGCGGCGCTCCCACCTTGGAAGGATTGACTATGACACGTGCGCGTCGGCTTGCCCTGATACTCACAGTGATCGTTGGCACCACTCTTGCTGTTGCGTCGATCGCGACGGCCGCTACGGCACCTGCCCCGACTGGTTTCTTCGACGGGAACGTCAACTCGTGCAGCACGGGCGACAAGTCGGTTGAGGCCGTGCTCGGGCTCGCTGGCCTTTGGACCGGAGCCAACTCCGGTAGCTGGCCCGCAAGCCAGGTGTCCGGTGACGGGCTCACGGTCACGATCAGCAACGTCAGCACCGTTGACGGCCAACTCGTGTTTGACTGGTCGTCGAACCTGCCCGTCGATCTCGCGGTCGTGAAGCAGGGCTCTGGCGGTGCGTTCTGGCGCTATAACCCGGGTGTCACCTCTGGAACGCTGGCCGCGTACAAAGACGGCACCCCCAGCGACGGTGTCAGCCACGTCCTCTTCTGCCAGCACGTCGGTGGCGAGCAGGGCGGCGATCCACACCTGCTTGTCTCGAAGACGGCGGAGACGCACATCAAGAAGACGTACGAATGGTCGATCGCCAAGCAGGAGAAGGACGGCAAGACGCAGCTCAACGGCCAGGTCAACGATCTGGCGGGTACTGCCAACTACGAGATCAAGGTCACAAAGGAGCTCGTCTCGACCGAGTACTCCGTCAGCGGTATGATCACCGTCAAGAACGACTCGCCGACGGACCTCGTTGCGGTGACGGTGACCGACACGCTGGCGGGCGCAACAGACCTCATCCTCGCTCCGCCCTGCACGGGAGCGTTCGCGCTGGCGGCAGGGGCAACGATCGAGTGCGCGTACACCGCCACTCTGCCCAATTCTGACGCCCGCATCAACACGGCGTCTGCTGACTCCGGATCTGATGCGGTCTGCGATGGCAGCGGCACGGCCGACGTCGTCTTCGACGACGAGACGCCGGTGACGGTGGTCAACGACTCGATCGACGTGAGCGACAACTTGGCCACGCCGGCTTCAACCGCAGACGACAAGCACTGGTCGGGCATCGACACAACCACGACTCTGTCGTATGCGCAAGCGTTCACGTGCGGCGGCACCAGTGGCTCGGCAAGCTTCATGAACATCGCCTCGATCGACGGAACAGAGAAAACGTCGTCGTGGACGGTTCAGGTCACCTGCGCTAGCAAGGACACCGGAACGCCTCCGACGACAACGTCCACGACCACGCCGCCCGCATCGACTCCGCCGGCCACACCGCCGGTCACGACGCCTCCGCCGGCGACGGTGCCGCCGTTCACACCCCCGGTCATGAAGTCCAAGCCCAAGCCGAAGGTCAAGCCGGCGAAAGTGGCTGTGGTCTGCACCATCGTCGCCGTGAAGCAGAAGTCGATCCCCGCCGGCAAGCGCGCGAAGGTCACCGTTAGCCTGACCGCCGCTGGCAAGCCCATCGCAGGGGGACGGATCCGGCTCCTCGGGAACGGGATAAACAAAGTCGGGAAGACCGGCAAGAACGGCGTCGCATCCATCGCGATCACCGCTAAACGGTCCGGCATCATCACCATCACGACCGTCGGTAAGAAGTCCTGCTCTTCCGCCCGAATCGGTGTCGTCGGGACGTTCGAGCCACCCGTCACCGGCTAGGCGCACCCGCCTACCACCGCCTTGAAGGGCGGGGCATTGCCCCGCCCTTCAGCGTCCATCCGGGTAGGTTCAGGCTTCGGAACGTGAACCTCTAAGACCCCGTTCGCAAAAACGGCCGTGATTTTGCTCTCATCGATGCTCTGAGGCAGACCGACGGCACGAGTGAATGTGCCGTAGCGTCGTTCGAACCGCATGAAGTGGTCACTCGACTCCGTGATCGGCTGTGCCCGCTGCGCGGTCACACTCAACGTGTCGTCCTGCACCTCGAGTGCGATCTTGTCCTCCGGCACGCCCGGAAGATCGAACGCGTAGACGACGTCGTTCTTGGTCTCCCAGACATCCAGCGGCGGAGCCCAAGTTTGAGTCTGGCGTCCTGCGCCCTCGTAGCCGTTCAGGAGTCGACTCATCTCGTTCTGGACCGAGGCGAGCTGCTGAAACGGCTCCCAGCCGATGAGACCTGGCAGGTGTCCTCCTTTTCGAGCGTCTCCTTGCACCTCGAAAGTTAGAATCTCAGTCTTAGCGTGGCAAGATGACCTTAGTCGTATAGACTTAGATCTTTCGATCACGAGCCGTTCGACGGGCAGTCTCCACCCGTCAGTCAGGGGACCGCTCGGCGCTGCGGGCGCGTCTAGAGGGCCGCGGCTGCGACTAAAGACTAAACGCGACATCAAGCCAGAAGAGCACGATCGCAAGCAGTGTCACCCTCGAACGAGGTCATTCGAAAATCGAGTCACAAGTCGAGAGCACGGCGCCACCGCAACAGTTTCCAGACGGGCCCCCCGCACACTCACAGTTCAGGAATGTTGCTTGACGCGGCGCCAGATAACCGCGACTCACTCTGACGGGTGCGTGGTCGCTTCTTCAAGTCGGCCGGGCCCACCTGATCGGCGGGCCCGGCCGGTTCTCTTGCGGAGGGGTGGGCCTATCCCCAGAAGGAGTCGAAGACGGAGCCGGAGTCGACGGCCGCGTCGTGTGCTCCGACGTCGTGAGGAACGCCGACTATTACGACGCCACTGCAGGTACCGCCCTTTCCATCCGACGCGATGTAGGAGATCCGGTACACGCGTCCATCTCCGTCGCCGTTCCGTTCCGCTCGGAGCCAGACGGAACCTCTGGGTGAAGCGATTAGCGCGTCCGGCTCATCCAGCGGGTTGTCCTTGACAGGCTCATCCTGAGTGACCCCGACGATGGTGATTGCAACTGAGTCTCCATCGGGATCGGTGCCGCCCGTCAACGTGACGAGGACAAGCTTGTGGTTTGGCGGCCACAGGGCGTCCATGGACGCGGTAACGCCCGTGCAAATCGGCGGACGGTTGCCCGCGTTCACGGTTGTTGTGGCGGTGGCGCTGTTGTTGGCGCTGTTGGGGTCGGAGGTGGTGCTGCTGACGGTGGCGGTGTTGGAGAGGGGGCCGTTGTTGGCGGTCACGACGATCGTGACCGTGGCCGAGGCGCCACTGTTGAGGGTGCCCAGGGTGCAGGACACGGTCGAGGTGCCGCTACAGCTGCCGACGCTTGGTGTCGCCGACACAAACGAGACACCGGCCGGCAACGGATCGCTGACTGTGACCGCCGCTGCCGCGTCGGGGCCGGCGTTGGCGACCGTCAGCGTGTAGGTCAGGCTCTGCCCCGCCGTGACCGGATCCGGCGCATCACCCTTCGTGATCGACAGATTCGCGCTCGCCGCCGGCTGGTTCACGGTTGTTGTGGCGGTGGCGCTGTTGTTGGCGCTGTTGGGGTCGGAGGTGGTGCTGCTGACGGTGGCGGTGTTGGAGAGGGGGCCGTTGTTGGCGGTCACGACGATCGTGACCGTGGCCGAGGCGCCACTGTTGAGGGTGCCCAGGGTGCAGGACACGGTCGAGGTGCCGCTACAGCTGCCGACGCTTGGTGTCGCCGACACAAACGAGACACCGGCCGGCAACGGATCGCTGACTGTGACCGCCGCTGCCGCGTCGGGGCCGGCGTTGGCGACCGTCAGCGTGTAGGTCAGGCTCTGCCCCGCCGTGACCGGATCCGGCGCATCACCCTTCGTGATCGACAGATTCGCACTTCTCGGGTTCACCGTGGTCGTGGTAGTGGACGAGTTGTTCGCCAGGTTCGCGTCAGCACTCGCCGTCGAAACGGTGGCGGTGTTGGACAGTGTCCCCGCGTTAGTTGGGGTCACCACGATCGTGACTGTCTCGGTCGCGTTGTTCGCTACGGTCCCGAGGTCGCAGGTCACGGTTGCCGAGCCCGAGCACGTGCCCTTCGTCGACGTAGCCGATTTGAACGTGACACCGGCAGGGAGTGTGTCTGTCACCTGAACGGCTGACGCGGCGTTCGGACCTGCGTTCTGCACGGTCAGCGTGAAGGTCAGATCCTGACCCACCCGCACAGGGTCGGGCGAGTCGGTCTTTGTGATCCTGATGTCCGCGCTCGTGGTGACGAAACCGAACATGAAGGTGTTCGGGAGACCGAGTTCAACACCGGAATTCGCAGCGAGGGCATCACAGCCTGCAACCGTGCTGAACTGCTCGGGGCAATTCGACTTGCCGAGCGAATAGACCTCTGCGCCGGCTGCAGCCAGAGCGGCAAGAGCCTGCGCTTGGCTCGGGGCCGCCCCGTAGAGAACCTTGAACTTGATCGACGTGCCCGGCGCCACGGCACCGAACGAGAAATCGAACAGCGAGCCATGGTCGGCAGGGCTTGTGACCGTGGGATAGGTTCCCCCGCTCCCCAGGTTCGTGAAGGTACACACACCGGTGTATGCCACACCGCAGACCGATTCAGAATCAATATACGAAGGTCCGGAGAGCGGATCCTCGCTCGCAAAGCCGTTGTCTGAGTCGAAGACGAGTTGCGGCGAGCTTCCTGGGTTCTGAATGGTCACCCACTCGGAGAACGCGGTTGGCTCGACGTCCCAGTCCATCACACGGCGATAGCGAAGATCGGTGAATGCCACCGATCCAGTGTTCTCAATCGTGACTACGTCCTCGTAGAGATTCGCGCTGGCGGCTGAAGGGTGGTAGTCCTGGGTCACCCTCATCTTCGCGTTGGGTATTGAGGGGTCAGCGATATCGACGACCGAAACCGCCGTAGATGCCGAAGCGGTGAAGCTTACGGGGGTGAGGTTCGTCGTCCCGCCCGAAGATTCATTGGCGCCGCCACTGAGACCTGAACCGACGTCCGCAGCGCCCCAACCTTCGCACTGGCAGCCAGGAGAGATCGCGTCAGTGTTGTTCGGGACATAGCGGATCCCGACGATGCTTTCGCCGCTTCCTGCGCTCGCAGCCGGGCAGCCCGAATCACCGGCCCCCGCACAGTCGTAGTTCAGGTCACCCGTGGCAAGAACGCCAAGGGACACTGTCCCGTTCGAGATCACCGCACCAGTCGAGGTTGCTCCAGAAGCTGGAATTGCGAGCACAAGTGCCGAGATCGCAAGTGCGAGCGCGAGACACACCCCCGCGTGCCCAATAGAAGGGCGGGCCGGCCGCATACTCATAGTCCCTCCCCCGTTCGTGCGGAAAATGGGGACCATACGACGTTTCCGAGGCGAGGTCAATTGGCGGCATGGTCGGCTCGCCCCCTAAAGACGGAGACCTCACTAGCGCTGCCGCGCCGCACGATCTGGCACCCGATGCCGTTACGGCTGGTGCCGGCCGATCCGTACGCGATGGAGACGGGGGTGTTCCGCCCGACCGCCGGAGCTTCGCGCCCCGGTCAGACCTGCGCAGATCTGATCGTTGGCCACGACCGAGCGAGGGGCTCGAAGTGACGACTTCTTCCATCGGCGCTCCGATGATCTGTGCGTTGTCTTCCTCCGCTCGTTCGGGTTCGTCGAGCGGTTCGAAGCCGAGCTGCTGCCATAGCGGCTCAAGGCAGCTCCTGCCGATTGTGCTGCGGTCTCGGGCAGGTCGACGATAGATTCACACGTCGATGCCGAGCTTGCGCAGGTCGTTCACGGCCGTCTTGCGCCACCGCGTCGTGTCGGGCGAGAACGGCAGCGTGAGAGGCATCCCGTTCTCCTTCCGCAACGGCTTTCCGTGGCGGTAGACGTGGTAGTGGCCCGCTGTCGGCTCGACCGTGAGCCCGTGCGACTCGAGCACACGGATGAACTCGCGCACGTCCTTGCGCATCGACATGGCGGCACGCTAGCCAGATCGCCCGCGCACCCAGCCGTGACAGACATCTTTGTGAGCGAGCCACCTCAGAGTCTTGATTGTGGAACAGCGGGTGACTCAACCCCGGTGATGCCGTCGCCAACAGCCCACTGGATAGTTCTGTGAATGCACGGAAGAGATGGAACGAGCGCTCACCTCACACTCGTCGCGTGGTTGCCGTCATGAGCGCCGTCGAAGGTGTCCTGAAGATCGCTGCACTGATCGACCTTGCGCATGGCCGTTCAGCCGTCTGCTGGCCGGGCCATTCAGAGATCGCGGCGATGCAGATCTGCTCGCCGCCGATCCTGCCCGGCCTCGATTTTGCATTGGCTTTACCCACCGCGACTCTCTAGAGCGAGATACTCCGGGTGACTCTGCGGGGAGCCGTGGGGGAGCGGCGGCGGCACCGAAGCGGGTTGACCGCCGCCGCTCTGGGGAACGGGCCGCAACGCGAGGGGAACGCGTCAGCCGCCGCCATCATCCCACCCTCCGCGCCGGCACGATCACTGGTATCGGAACCGCTATCGCTGTCATCTCAGCCGGGGGACGGCTGCCCTCGCGGCTCTCGTGATGTGGCGGCTCCGTCGTCAGATCGCTTGTCGAAGCGACCGGCGCATCGAAGTCGCCGAGCGCGGCGATCAGCGCGAGGACGATCGCGCAGCGGCGGCTCAAGGAGGAAAGCCCGTCGTTGCGCAAGGGCCGCTGAAAGGTGGCCCTACGGCAAACCCGGTACGTCACGAGTTTGAAGTGAGGAACGCGGGCCAGGTCGCGATCACGCACCTCTGGCTATGGATCGAGGATGGTCAGGGCTGTTGCGTCTCGTCCGGCTCCGTCGGCGCAACAGTTCTCCCACCGGCCGGCCGGCCGGTCTTCGTCGCGATCGACGTGCGCCAGCCTCTCCCCGACGAGCAACGGCTGATCGTGAAGTGGTGCGATCAGGATGGCGAGCACACCGAGGACACCGGCATCCGTCCTCGTCGCCACGCGGGGTAACTGCGGCGGTGGGGACTCCGACCCTCCGCACCGGGGATGCCCAGCCACCGCCGCCTTGCGTCGCTCCGCTCGGCCGCGCCGGGAGTTCGACTGACCCCGTAGTCGGCCAGTGCGGCGACCGGCTTGACCGTAGATCCTTCGTCGGGGGCACGCCAGCCTGGCCGGCTAACACACCGTGCGCGTTCCGCTCGGCCCATTCCGTGCGCAGGGCGTGGAACCGTACGGCAGGGCCGCTGGATGCCGCAGCCGGGCGGCCCTAGCGCGAGCCTCGCGTCAGGCTCGTCACGAGCAGGTGCGTCAGGTCGTGACCGATCGCCAGCTCGAGCCGGATTCGTGCCGGTACGCGTCGCTTGTGCGTGCCGACCGCCATGCAGTGGCGCAGCAGCCTTGCCGTCTGCTCGTCTCGCTTGCGGAGGACCAGCGTGGCATCCATTGCTCCCGTTATCAGACGACCGCGGCGTCCCGCCTCATGGTCACGTCCCGTAGCGTGGTGTAGGAGCGTGTCGGACGGAGCCGGGTAGTCCGGCCACCGTGGCGCTCAGACTCGTCGGGTCTACCAGGACGTCGACGAGAGGAGTTGCCACGGTGGCCGAGACGAAGAGGATGACGGCTGAGCAGGTCGTCAGCTACTTGTTGGAGGAGGACGGGCTCGATTTCCTGCGGGAGTCGCTGACCTGGGTCGTGCAGCAGCTGATGGAGGCGGGGGTGTCGGAGCTCGTCGGTGCTGCTCGCGGTGAGCGGCTGCCGGAGGGAGCGTTTGACGCACCGCAACGGCTACCGCAGCCGTTCGTGGCAGACGCGGGCGGGCGAGATCGAGTTGGCTATCCCGAAGATCCGCCGGGAGCTACTTCCCCTCGTTCCTGGAGCCGCGCAAGCGGTCGGAGCAGGCGCTCGTGTCGGTGGTGCAGGAGGCCTATGTCGCCGGCGTCTCGACCCGTAAGGTCGACCAGGTCGTCGAGTCGCTCGGGCTGCGGATCTCCAAGAGCGAGGTGTCGCGGATCTGCGCCGGCCTGGACGAACAGGTGGAGGCGTTCCGCAACCGGCCGCTCGAGGGCCGCTACCCGTACCTGTGGCTGGACGCGAAGGTCGAGAAGGTCCGCGACGGCGGCCGGGTGGTGAGGAAGGCGCTCGTGCTTGCCTACGCCGTGCACGAGTCCGGCTACCGGGAAGTGATCGGCCTCGATGTCGGCGAAGCCGAAACGGAAGCGTTCTGGCGCAGCTTCCTCCGCGGCTTCGTCGAGCGCGGCCTCACGGGTGTGCAGCTGGTTGTCTCGGACGCTCACGCTGGCCTGAAGAACGCGATCGGGCAGGTGCTCGGCTGCCCTTGGCAGCGCTGCTCGGTGCACTTCATCCGTGACGCGCTCGGCACGCCCGCCGTGAGCAGCAGCCGATGCTGGCCGCGCTGCTGCGGCCGATCTTCAACGCCGACAGCCGCGAGCAGGCACGCGAGCTCGTCGACGACGCCCTGGCGCGGCTGCAGGGGCCGCTGCCGAAGATCGCGCAGCTGCTCGAAGACGCCGAGGAAGACCTGCTCGGCTTCTACTCGTTCCCGACCGACCAACGCAGCAAGCTGCGCTCGACCAACCCGCTCGAGCGGTTCAACCGCGAGATCGGACGACGCACCGACGTCGTCGGCATCTTCCCCAACGACCGCTCCCTGATCCGGCTCGCCGCCTCCGTCGTGATCGAGCAGAACGACGAATGGCTCGTCGGCCGCCGCTACCTCAGCGCCCACTCACTGGAAGCAGTCCTCGACCAGGATGAAGAAAACGAGGAAAACCAGAAGGAGGAACGCGAACTCACCGCGGCCTGAGCAGCCGACCATCAAGCCGACGAGTTACACCACCTCCAGGGACTTGACTCGCCTCATCCCTTGGTCAGGGAGGCATCGTGAGGAGCGTGTGCGCTGCGGAACACCCTACGCTGTAGGCGGGTGGGACTCGTGGCTGCGAAGCGGGCGTGCCTACCGCAGACGCGGGATTCCGGTCCCGCGGGTAGGGCAACGGCAACTCGGGCATCGGTCGCTTCCTCGCTTGCTTCTATCGCCTCCGGATCACGTGCCCTGGGGGTGGAGACGGCCCCTGCGGCGCAGGCCATCTCTCTTCGGCGAGCCTATCCGTTTGCCGGGTGGGTTCTGCCCTGACGGCTGTTGCTCGGCCAAGGCATCGCTGCCACTCTCTAAATTGCGGTGAGGGGAGTGGGAGGCGACGGTACAAAGCCGGCGACGAACGTAGAAGGGGCAGGTCCGGGACCGTTAGCTCGGCTCCGTCCCTTCTTGCGATCCCCAGGGGCTTTTCGTCTCCGTCGCCAGTAGGCGCGGTTCTTGATCTTGATCCAGCCGCGCTTGCCGGACCGACAGAGAGACCGCACCGGCTCCGGAATCAGTATTGCGATTTTCCTGTTCGATGCCACGCCACTAGAGCGCCTCTACAACGCTAGGTTGCGACCTCAGAGGTGTGTGATCGCTGCCCCCGACCTATGCGTTGGTCGGGCGGATCCTGCTCTAACGGCCGTTGCATGAGCAGTCTGGCGCCGCCACTATGGCCGGGTCAGCCTCGATGCGGTGAGGGCGGGGAAGGGGGTGCGGCGGCGGCGCTGGGTAGGCCGCCGCCGCAACGTTGAAGTCGTTCGTGTCAGCGGTCGAAGGTTCTTGCTGCCGTCACCCCGAAGCGGTGTCTGCGGCAGCGAGGCCCGCGTCGTACCCGGCTCGCGCTCCTGCGTTGTGAAGTCATTCAACCGTTGACCGACCTAGGCTTCGGCTGGAATTGCCGCCGACGATCCTCCCCTTCGATGGGAGGCCCGAAGACGAACGGCTCCGGGCCTCGACTTCTAGGCGGAGCCGATGTGGTGATGACGTGGGACTCCCGGCTCCTATGTGTATCCAGGGGTTCCCGTCCCTGCGAGTGGCAAACTGCGAAGACGGTAGGCGGCCAGATCGTCCTGCCTTCCATGGCACAGGACGATCTGGCCGCTGTTCCACACCACCGGATGCGAGCGCTTCACAGAGGGGAGTGGAGCTGCCCGCTTCTCCGGCCCCGAAGGAGGCAGGAGAGGAAAACTCCTTCGGTTTGTCAGTTCTATGCAGTGGGTCCGGCCTGGTCAACCGAGCACGCGTGCTGTGCGTCGCAAATAGCGGCCGCGGTAACGGCAGCTATACGCAGTAACGGGAGGGAGGACGGGCGCCGCAGCCCGTGCTCCCTCCCGTGTGTCCCCTCCGCTTCCCCCCGGGGACAGCTGTGACGACTGCTCGGCTAGCTGTGCGACTTGCTCTGTGCTGCCACGCAGGCGCCGAAGTTCTTGTACTGCTTGCCTGCTCCGACTCCGATCAGCGCCTTCAGTTCCGGCGTCCGGCACTTCTTGGCTGCGTTGGTCTGCGCAGTCTGCTGTTCGGCCGTCTTCCCGTTCGCTTTGCTCGAGACGCACTTGCCAAACGCGTTGCCGTTGCCGTTGCCCTTCTCGGCGCCCTTGCCGTTGCCGTTGTCGCCGTTGGTGCCGTAGAACTGATCAAACGTCTGGCCACCATGGGTGGAAGCGAAGTTGGACGCGTCACGCTCCGCGATGCAGTCCTTGGCCGCGTTCACGACGTTGTGGTCGTTCACGGCCGTCTGTGCCTTCACGCAGGCCTTCATGGTCGGATAAGTCTTGCCGGTACCGATCAGCTCGGGGTGCGCGACACAGTAGGCGCCCGGGGCCTGCGGGTTCGCGTCCGCCAACGCCGCTGGCACCGCAACCAGAGCCACGAGGGCCGCGACCATCAGGAACTTCCTCATCACAAATCTCCCTCCAGAGAACATTGCCGCTTCACACGTAGCTTTCTGCCTTTGGCCAGTTGCGCAACCCGCGCCGCCCACGAATTACGCATCGCTTACAGAAGGCTCAGGAGTGCCTAGATCCTCTCGTTTACGGCAGCGACAACCAGGGAACGCTCGCTGCGTACCGAGTGAAGGCGACCCCGGTTCCCCCTCCGCCTTTGGCCCGGCACCCGCCGCGCAGGCCGCCGCTGACACGAGGCCTGCGCGGCGCCCCCAAATCGCGGCGACTACCTCCCGCGGGATCCGCCTGTGGCGGCAGTCGCGCTGTGGCTCCGTGTTGGCGTACGATGCGGACACCCGCAGCCTTTGGATGCGGACACGATTCTGCTGTCAAGGGGTCTGCGCGTGAGTTGCCTTGGGATAATCGTGATCTGCGATCGACGAGCTCAAGGCGCTTGAGTCGGCGCGGCCGATCATCAAACGAGTTCGAGCGATCAGGCGCGTCGTCTTCGGTCGTGTTTGAACCGGCGGACAAGCGGCTGCTCGTTGATGGACGCCCGGGCGGCTCGAGAGGCTGTGACCCCCGTCTGAGCACCGCCCGGGGCTGTGGGCCGGTCATCCGATCATCCAACGGCTCGCATAGAGGTCGGCAGGAGATGCGGCGGCCACCATCCCTCACAAGGACAGTGCTGATGGGTCGCCCGGGTAGACGCGCGGAGCCAGCGCAGCAAGACCGAGGAAACGTTGCGATCCTACAACTGTGTGATCACCGCCAGTGCAACGTCGAGCCAGAAAAGCCCGACGATGAGCAACACGAGCACGGCAGGCCAGTTGATGCCGTCATTGAGCTGCTCGCCGCGGCCGCCGTCGAGAACGCGCACCGCGGGATCATTAGCAGGTTCCTCCCGCACAGTCAGATCGAGCGGCGCTTGACGTCCCCCGCGGCCCCGCTTGAACTCTGCCGCCATCCATTTACGCTTGCCAAGAGAGGTTACGTCGAACTGCTACCAGGGAAAGGCACCACTCGTGTCGGAGGATCACGAGCTGGCTGACCGCATTCAGCGTCTCGAGTCCGAAGACGCGTCTCTGGTTGCACGGTTAACGAAGGTGCGGGAGTCGATTGGGACGCTCGAGAACGCGGCTCTCTTGAAACGTGCAGATTCGTTGTTCTTGGAGAGGCTTCGTTTGACTGAGGAGCAACTCACGCTGGAGCGACTTCGGATCGAGATGGCACTCGACAGCGCTCGGCGGGGCGCGAACGACTCCGCCGCGATCACGCGCTCTCTCGGCTCCGCCGACGGAGCCAAAGAGGCCTCCGGACACCTGGCGCAGGACGATCTGGTGCAGGTTCTCCATCAGCGCACTGAGGAGGCGACTCGAAGGTCTCGCCTTCTACGGAAGCTGTTTTCGTGACGCCTTCACGGGGCTGTTTTCGTGACGTTCATCGCGCGAGGGTGAGGTTCCGACATAGCGGGAACGGCTGCGGGGTCATGGTGGGGAGGCGGCACGTGAGCATCGATGCGGGGTGGTGGTGGGGAGGCGGCACGTGAGCATCGATGCGACTCGGCTCGGCTTGAGCCGGGTCGCCGAGTCGGGGGATCGGGGCGAGCGGCTGATTGGTAGTGGCCTGAAAGGAGGACGTCGACAGATCGTCGTAGCGGGCGCCATCCTGGATGTCGCCAGTCGACCACGCTTGGGTTTCGACCGCGCCGCGGCGAAACGCCTCATCAATGCCCACGATCTGTGACGGCAGCGGCGACCGAGCCCCTGACGACTCAGGTCAGAGTCGCTGCAAGCGGAACCCGGGCTCGCCGACGGCAGCGTAGACGACCCACCCGAGGCCCGCAGTACAAATGACGCGAACCAGCCTTCGCACGACTCTGACTTCCCAAGCACGAGCGTTGCTAGCCGGGTGGGACGGCGCGGAGGGCGAGATGGCGTCGGCCGACGCACATTCCCTCGCGGGCGGCGCGTTCCCGAGACCGGTGGCGGTTTGCCTAGGCCTGTCGACCGCCGCCGCTTCGCACGGCTCGCAGACTTGCACGAGTGTCTCTGTTCAAGGTCGTGTGCGTTCAAAACCTTCGCTCCGTGTGAGGCGGCACCCTGGAGTTCCTGCGACGGCACCAACGTCAGACGTCGAGCTGCAGCGCGAGTGTCTGCTGAGGGCACTGGCAGATCGCGGCCAGGTCACGCTCGGCGGTACTGGGTCTCAACGGCGCGGATCGCTCCCGCGAGGAGGCCCGATCTGTGAGTACTGCGGCGCTGCGCGCCGCACAGCAGGTCGATCTATTTGTGGTGGCCGTCCTTGTGGTCTCGGTCCGCTGGCGCTGTTGGTGACGCGACAGCGGTAGCCGTGGGTCAGCGCAGGTCGATGCGGTTGCAGCCGGTTGACTTCGCCGGCCCGCGCCAAATCTCGGCTGGTCGGGTAAAGACGTAGTCTCGTCAGACGTTGTTGGCGGGCTGGCGTGACGCCGATCTCGTCTCGGCTGCTTTGCTCGTGATGAGCGCTTCCAGCCGCGCCCCGAAAGCCGGGTCGAGCTGGTGAGGGGCTAGCCGTTTCAGCTCGTGTACTGCGTCGTCGACGGTTCCTGTATTCAATGCTTGGGCGGCTGCCGCGCTAGCGGCCACGATTCTGCCCGCAACGGCCACATCTCCTACCGCGGCGTCGTTGTCTGCGTCGGTTTCGTTCCAGGGCTTGAAGCTGGCGGCCACGATGGGGGCGAGCGCGGAGAGGGCGGGGTTGCTTTCGAGGATGCGTTCGGCGATCCGTGGTTGTTCGTCGAGGAGCGCTGTCTCCGCGCCTGTCAGTTTGCGTGTTGGGTAGGCGATCTCGTCTGGGAGTGCGAGCAGGCCGACGTCGCGAAGCAGTGCGGCGCGCGAGATCAGGTTGCGCTCGTCTTCGTCGAGCCCAACAGCTTCAGCGAGTGCGTGCGAGAACGTGGCGGCGAGACGGCGGTTCGGTGCGAGTTCGGGCCGGCGGCAGTCGAGCACGCGGACGAGTTCGTCGCAGGGCCGTTCATGGTTCGCGTAACGTCCTGCCTTGCGACGGTAGAGCCGGATGTCGGCGGATCGGAGTGCCTCGGAGGGCGCGGTCGCATCACCTGGAATGAACGCGACTCCGAACGAGGCTGACACCGTATAGGCCGATGATTTCTCGGCAAGAGCGTCCATCGCCTGCTCGATGTGATGCACCGCCGACTGCGAAGGGCCCAACGCTAGAAGGCAAAACTCGTCGCCTCCGAGGCGGTACACGCGAACCGCTGACGAGGCGGAGGCGCGGAGGCGCTCGCCGAGCCGGCGCAGCAGCATGTCTCCCGCTGCGTGCCCGAATCGGTCGTTGTATTGCTTGAACCCGTTGAGATCGAACAGGACGACTGCCAGGGGGGTTTCCTCTGTCGCGGCGCAGGCGAGCTCACCTAGATCATCCATGAGCGCCCGTCGGTTCGGCAGGCCGGTCAAGGCGTCCACCCTGGCAGCGTCGCGTGCGGATGCGAGCAGGTAGGAGTTTTCGCGCAGCGTGAAGGCGAGACGGACAACGACGACGCCGATCGCGGCGACCGCAAGCGCCGAGGCAAGAGCTCCGATCGAGATCCAACTCGAGCCGAACAAGATGGTGGTGGCTATCAGCGCTGAAAGAAGCGGAAGAGTGACGATTGGTCGCCACTGCGGCGCAGCCGTCACCGTCTCTCGGTCCCGCCAGGCCGCTCCCCCGATCAGCAGCAGCGAGGCTGCCCAACACGCATCGGTCAGGCCGCCCTCGACGTAGGTGCCATTGGCGCTTTGAACCAGGTACAAGCCGTCGGCAACGGTCGCAGCGATAAGTCCGACTCCAAGCAGCAGCGAAGCGGTGTCGAGCCTGAAGTTCGTAGACATCGCAAGTCCAGCGAGCAGCGCAAGGAGCACGATGTCGCCGAGCGGATACGCCAAGTTCGTCGCTGTCGCGGCCATCGCTCCGCCGGACGCCGACTCGATCGCAGGAAAGAGAAGCGCACACGCCACAGCGGCCACCGTCAACGCGACCGTCAAACCATCAAGCCACAGAGCCCGAGTCGCCCCAGCAATCTTCCCCCGCATCAGGCCCGTGACACCGACATAGACGAACGGGAAGTAGGCGAGATAGAACAAATCCGCAAGCGAGGGAACTGGAGTTACTGCGAGCTCCTGCAACCGGAGCAGGTAATAGACGTCACCAACCGTCCACGCGAGCAACCCGATTCCGATCGCAAGCCACGGACCGCGGTGGTACGACTCGCCCAGGCCCCGCAGAAGGCAGCCCACAGCCGACGCGATAATCACGACGTAGTACGTACCGTTACTGAGCAGCGAACTCACCGGTCCCGGGACGTGAATGACCGTGGCTTGAAGCACAAACACGAGCCACACCGCAACCAGTGCGGCCTCAAACATCCTGCGCAAGCGGACTGTGTTCACTGAGACATCATCGGTTGACCTCGCTTCGACCTTGACGGATGACAGTAGGCATTCGGATCCCCTTTCGTCTCGGCCGAGGCGCCGAACTAGATGACGTGCCTACACACGTTGTGAACGGCTGATCGACGTCGCCGCGCCACGGCTTGCCACCGTCCGCGACCCGTCTCGACACAGGCTCGACGCGGCCGCTTGACGCGGACACGGGGCGCGCGGCGAAGCTCCCGAGGGGAACCGAGAGAGAGCGTCGCCGCAGAGGCACTCCCATGTCCGGGTGTGGACGGAGCGCCGCCCTGGAATCGTCCTGCGCCTCGAAGCACCTGTCAATGAAGCTTTGGTTGTTGCCGTTGCGGCTCTTTAGGTCAGTCGCTGGCCCTCGGCAAGAGCCTCGAAGTTCTCGAACAACTGCGGCACTCCGTGCTTTACGCGGTCGCGTTCTGCCGCTGGGCCAACCCGCGCCCACGTGCCTTCGACCCAGAGCCAGTCATAGACGAGCTCGCGATCGAGAAGCCCGTGCTTGACGAGCGTCCCGATTGTCTCGCCGAACATCAGCATTTTCGACACGTTCGGGTCTGATGCATTCGCGTTTTCGGGGTCGAAGTCATCGGACATGATCTGGTCTGGCTCCTGACGCTTCGAGGCTAGAGCGGCGTTCGTGCTGCTGTGGGTCAAGCGACGTTTCTGTCGTCTCAGGACGAGAACGCCAAGCAGTGCGAGGCCGGATTCGTCCCTCCGGGCCTCTTTGGTGCCCGAGAACAGCCGGACTATCGGCTGCTGACGGTGGCGTATGAGCTCAGTTCATCTTCTCGATGATCCTCGTCATCTCCGATTCGTCGAAGGCACGCATCGTTGTCGAGCGGAGGTTCCCCGTCGAGGCAAGCTGAAGCGCGACAGCCGTACCGGTTTCATCGTCCGGGAAGTCCGCGACTGTGACGAGATCGTACGGGCCGACTGTCCAGAGAATCGTCTCGATCTTGCCGCCCTTGCTTTCGACTAGCTGTTTGGCGGCCTGGTAGCGGCTGACGGTGTCCTTGGCGGTCGCGACGCCCTGGTCCGTCCAGTTGTAGAGGGTCACATACTTGGGCATAAGGCCACCTCCATGTCGTCGCCTGGTGCGCGTCCGCAGCAGCCGCGCATAGCCAAAGCGGGCTTGCCGGCGATGCTATACCCCTACTCTAGGGGTCGACGGAGCCGATGCTGCTCTCATTCCTTCACGAGAGCGGCTTCACGCTGCACGCGTTCAGCTCGAGACTCTGGAGCGGCTGCTCCCACCCTGAGCCGAGCCACCACAGTCGATGCACGGCTCCGGCCCTCTGACCGCCGTACACCAGGCGGTCTCTTTCGGGCGGGTTCCTCGATCATGTATCGTGGAAATCGCTGCGGCACAGCTGAAAGAACCCCAATTCTGGGGCGGACGTGTGATGTGCCGCGGTGAACCATCCGCCAGGGAGCCGGGGCACGCTTCCATGAAGATGCATCGAGCCCTCCTTGGGATCGCGACTCTTCAAACAAGGCCGCACTTTAGGAGGGCTCAACGACGATCACAGATCGTCAACAACGTGTCTGGGAACTACATCTAGTCAGTCACAGTCGTCGCCATGAGCACTGCGGGCAGTAGCATCACGGCAGGGGCCGACCTTCGAACGGGGGAGGATTTGTTGGTCGGCCCCGAACAGTTACTTGCGGGGCGCATGGCATCTGCGGCCTTGCACCCATCCTCCCCTTAGGGGTGCAGAGGTGTCGGTCGGCCCCGCCGATTTTTGCCGAGCAGCTGTTGGCTCGTGAGAAGCTGGCCAGATCGCCCTGCCGGTCTCAGGGAAGGGCGATCTGGCCACTGGGTCACCACCGAAAGCAAAGCACGTCACCGATGGAGGATGGCCGCGCGTGCTTCCGGCCCGAGGGGAGTGTCAAACCCTGTCGGGCCTTCCAGTTCTACGGGATCTGCCGCGTCGGGTCAACCAACACGTTTGTTTCCTGCTCCAACGGGAATCCAGACGCGCGAGGCCCGGAGCAGCCGCAACTCCGGGCCTCCTTTGCGCCCGCGGGCCGCGGCCGACCGCAGTTGCGTGCCGAATTCGGTACCAAGTCTTGCGCGTTGTAAGTCGCCCCTGACGATCTGCCGTAGTGCGCGCCAGACGCCTGGAAGAGAGACGTTCCCTCATGCAGGCTGAGATCCGCAAGCATGCTGAGTTCAAGGAAGGCCCCCCGTGGCGGGCCTTCCTATTCGTGCTTACTGCACCTTCGCGTCGGACGCCTGACCCGTTAGGGGTTTGGCCGTTATCTCCGTTTGTCGGGTTGCAGTAGAGGGTTACGACGTCAATCTTCCAACCGTACGCCGCCGCTCCCGGATAATGACCGTCAGGCGGGATATGCACGCTGCTGGTCGTCTGCCCGTTTCCCATGTCATTAAGCTCGCTGAATGAACAGAGCGAGCGGGCGTGCGACGGAGCCGCAGTGAACCTCGTACTCGGAGTGTACGTGCTTAACCCGCATGGGGCTGCGGTGGCCCCTTGACCTCACCCCGCAAGAGCGGCACTCGCGCCCACACCCGGAATGGCGGCTACGTAAACCGCCGACGCGAACAAATCTATTCTGCCCACGATCTGTCTACCTTCCCCGGTCGTTGACCCGCCCCGGTCACGGAGACAGGAGGATTACACAGTGAATGTCGACGGAATAATGGCCGGCTTTCGGGGGTCAAGACAGCCATCAGGGCCTGGAGCAGCACCTTCGGCCTCTGTCGCGTCCAAGGGCATCGCCCTGCGAGTAGGAGCAAGCGGGTGCGACCGGAAGGGCTGCGGCTCAAAGCGCCAATCGTTCGCGTGGGGCGCCGCCCCGCGAGTAGGATGAGGCCATGAGCAGCCTGGAGCAGGTCGCCCAGCAGCAAGCGGTCGTTGTCAGCCGGGACCGGGGCCGCGCGATCTTCGGCCAGACGATGGGCCTCGTCGCCCTCACGTGCGCCGTCGCCGCTCTCGGCGCCTACCTCGGCCGCAACGTCACGCACGGCTGGGGGATCGTCGCGTGGATCGCGGCACTCGCCTGTCTGCTCGGGCTCAACGCTGCCGTCAAGCGCTCGGAGCAGCTGGCCATCGGACTGCTTTTCGGCGTCGGCGCCTTCCTCGGTGTGGCCGCCGCGCCCGCGCTCAGCTACTACGCCTCGGTCGAGCCGCAGGCGCTCTGGCAGGCCGCCGGCACGACCGCGCTCTTCATCGCCGGCTTCGGCGCGTACGGGTACGCGACGCGGCGCGACCTCTCGATGATCGGCCGGGTCGCGTTCTTCGCGCTGCTCGGCCTGATCGTCTTCGGGATTGTCCTGATGTTCGTCTCGATTCCGGCCGGCCATGTCATCTACGCCGTGTTCGGGCTCGTGATCTTCGCGGGCTACACGATGTACGACTTCCAGCGCCTGCGCCGCACGCAGCACATCGAGGCGGCGCCGCTCCTCGCGGCGTCGATCTTCCTCGACGTGTTCAACGTCTTCCTCCTGCTCCTGTCGCTGTTCGGCGGCGGCGGCCGCAACTAGCCGGCGCCCGCGGGACGACTTGCCGGGGCGTACCAGTCGCCCTCGACGATCTGCCGTACCCGCTCCGCTGACAGCCCAGCAGCACGCGCGGTAGACTTTGTCAGAGGGTGAGGTGCCACCGGAAGGGCTGCGGCTCTGAAGCAGGAATAGCGGAGCGATGTCGACCCTCCAGACGATCATCTTTGTCGTCGTTGCGATCGCCGCGGTAGGTCTTGCTCTACTCATGATTCATGACGTGGTCAATACGATTGATCAGACGCGACGGCGCGCCGAAATGACAGCCGAGGCGCGCCGCCGGATGCAGCAGCAGCGCAAGGTCTAGCCGTAGGTCAGTCGCCGTCGGCGATCTTTTGAATCCGCTGCCGGGTCAGGCAGAAGTTGCTCCGCACGCGGCGGCACCCGCTCAACACAAGACCACGCCTACACAAGAAATCGGACAGACCCCAACATCCTGTTCTGCGGCTACTGGCCCTTCGAGGTCTCCGATGCCATCCCCGAGGTTCCCACTGGCGAAGTGGGATCTCCGACGACGCAACGAGTCGTGCGAAGAGTGCCCATCCCGGCGCGCAATACAGATGCGCCGGGCCCTGCGACACCGCGAAAGCAGGCCCGCGATCTCACGCATGTTGCGGTTGCGAACCGGCCAACCGGCTGAGGTGGAGATTCGTGACGTAGACCCAGCCGGCGTCGCGATCGCTTTCGCTGAAGACAACCTCGTACTCTCTGCCTTCGATTCGTAGAAGCGCACCCGGCGCTTCAGGTCCCGAAGCCCGACCGATCGCCTCGATCTTGCCGCTGCTGACATGCATGACTTTCCAGACCTCGCCCACGGCTAGGCGCGTTGGCCGCGGCCCGTCGACGCGGTCACCCGGTTCTTGATCGACCACTTCCGCTTTGGCGACATTCTCCTCCATGCCCCAAAGGCGGCGATGCCGACTGAGATGAGTCGACGCAGCTTCATTCGCTTCCTCCAATCACGTTGTGGCATGGGCGTACCCCGTGGGACGCATTGCACAACGTGCTTGCATCAACCGCCGGTGATGGAGCTACAGGGCATCGGGGAGCCGTGATCGACGGACACCGCCTGGCCCGCCGACCTCGGATAACGTTCAGGCGCTGACGGGCCACAGCGGACCGTTACTGACTCCCGTTACCGCGTCTAGCGTCGGTGGTGTTGGGCTTACGGCGTGTGCTTGCCGTTCCCGTTGCCGTTCCCGTCACCGTTCCCGTTGGTGTCGCCGTTGCCGTTGCCGTTGCCCAACGCTTTGCCGTTGCTGCTGGCTGATGGGGGCGCGTTGGTGTTGCCGTCACCGTTGCCATCCCCATGTCCTGCTTGGTTGGTCGGGGATGGCGAGGTAGTCTCGGCAGGTGGGGTTGCGGCGATGGGGGTAGTGGGTGACGACTGTGTGGGAGGCTCAGCCGGCGCCTGCGCTGAGGGTGCTGGTGGGGGTGTCGGGGTCGGCGGTTCGACCGGAGGTTCTGGCGCGGGAATGATGGGCGGCGCATCCTGCGGAGGAAGCTGTGGTGCGACGGGCTCGGGTGCTTGGGTGTCCGCGGCGGGAACCGTAGGTGCCGCGGCTTGGTGGGGCACAGTCGAGTTTTGATCCGGTTGTGCGACGGTGTGAGAAATAGGTGCCACCGGGAATGCTGAATCGGCCGCGGCGGGGGTTACCGCGGCGACAGGTGTTCGCGGTACAGCGCGTTTAGGGCGTTGCGCTCCGGCTACCGCCCTCGGTGGAGCCTTGACTACGGCTGTTGGCGCGGGCGCGATCGACTCGCCGACCCCAGGCAGAACAATCGACGTGGGGGAATTGGGTTTTAGCGCGGTGTCGAGTGCAACTACCCCTGCAGCTGCGGCACCAAGCGGAAGGACCGCAGCGACCGCGTAGCGCAACACGACCATCAGCATGCTGAAGTGTCGCTGCCCGCGAGTGCGCCCGGGAACACCGAAAGGGTGATCTTTCCGAGAACTGCACGAAGCCACACCTAGGGGCTATTTCCAGCTTGTTCGGTTCTATTGGTTTGCGCGCGCCCGACTGTTCATACCTCTGCTCCCGGCAGCCACGGCACGGGCGGTCACCGGAACGATCCGGAGAACGGTCGCTGTTCGGATCGATCTTCCGACTCGGAGTAGGACGGTGGCTCGAACGCTTAATACTAGAGTTGTCTCCTTTGCATCCCGAGTGCGCGAGCTTCCCGGCCAATGCTCCCAGCTACGCCTCGGTTTCAAGTGGCGATCTTTACGGCATGCTTGAGGAGGCGGAGCAAGAAGAGCGTGTTGCGCGCAACTGGCAGAACTTCAGCGGCAGGTACAAGCGCTCGCCGCGCAGCCGCCCACTCCCGGACGCGGCTACAGCGCCTCCTCAGCCGCGACGCAAATGAAGAAGAAGAAGCACAAGTCGCACTGGGCGTGCGACATGCTTCGGCTCCCGCTCGGGCCCTCGTCGTGCACCATTCGCGAACGCGCTGAAATGAGGAGACGGCCCGAATCACCCGTTCGAGGCACAGGACATCCGTCGCTCGTCGCATCTACCTAGCGGATGGGCAGGGTGTGCGGCCTCGTTCATCCAGCGCGGTAGGCCGGTCGAGCGCCGCTCTCGGGGGAAGGCGGCGCTCCCGGTCGTACGGAGGTGTGAGCTGCCGGCGGCGTGTGCACTCCCAAAAAGAATTGACGGCGCTGGAGTGGGGTTTCGGTCGATCAGCCTTCGGGTGCGCGTCACCGACCTGTAGTGCTTTGCCGGCCTCTCATCCCTCGGAAACGGCATGTACTTGCACAAGCGATCGCGGAGTATGCCGTTACCGACACGCCGCTTACGACGATGGAGGTGAGCAAATGCTGAAACCCGACGTTTCCACGCTTGAAGCGATGGTTGCTGAGGCAGAGGCGAGGGCGATCGAACGGCGACGGCCAGTCGCGGGCGACGCCGGTGGACGCCAGCACGACTTCGATGCTATCTCGGCGATCGTGACGAAAGCGCTCGCGCTTCCCGAGGCTGAGTTGAGCGAGATCGAGCGCATCACTCAGGAGCACAACGAGCGACTGCGCCGACTTGCTTCCGACGTGAAGCAGGAGGCAGTCGATCGCTCCGCAGATGCGCTGCAGCGGCTGGAGACGTTCGCGGCAGCAGAGCTTGAGGCGCTCGATGGGCTGCCGGCTGACTTTCCAGCACATTGGGATCCTAAGCTTAGAATTCCACGTGGACAAGTTGTCGC
>JADMIO010647452.1_pt1 | contig 32389 bp, 28 predicted proteins | sample 8958161 | NCBI WGS metagenome assembly JADMIO01 (sample SAMN16585339, study PRJNA669376) | soil metagenome | isolation source: Crop rotation soil | place: USA: Cullars Rotation, Alabama | collected 2011
TCAAAACCGCGGGCGTCCTGCTGAACCTGTTTCAGTATCTATTTCAAGTTAGATCCTGAGCTAAACTCAGGATGACGCGACTTAAATAATTATCGTAACTCAAAACCGCGGGCGTCCTGCTGAACCTGTTTCAGTATCTATTTCAAGTTAGATCCTGAGCTAAACTCAGGATGACGCGACTTAAATAATTATCGTAACTCAAAACCGCGGGCGTCCTGCTGAACCTGTTTCAGTATCTATTTCAAGTTAGATCCTGAGCTAAACTCAGGATGACGCGACTTAAATAGTTATCGTAACTCAAAACCGCGGCGTCCTGCTGAACTTGTTTCAGCATCTATCTAGAGTAAACCCTTAGTTAAACTCAGGATGACGATAACTTATTACAAATCTTCGCTAAATAAATCCATCCAAGTTGGATTAAAAGAATTTATCAAGTTAATTTTCCATTCCCGCCTCCAATTTTTGATCTGTTTTTCTTTTGCAATCGCTTCTTCAATACAAAAGAAATGTTCGAAGTAAACAAGTTTATTGCAGTTATAGCGAGCAGTAAACGATAATGGATATATCTTTTCTTTATGTTCAAGAATACGGGCATAAAGTTCGGAAGTAACCCCAGTATATAAAACTGTATAGGAATAATTAGTTACTATATAAACACTTCCACCTCTTTCGATCAAGTTAATTTCCTTCCGCTAAATAAGCCGCGATAGCAATCTTGATCTCGCCAAAGCCATAAGATCTACCTAAATGATCGCGAAGCTCATTCATTTTAATCGATTTTAGCTTAACAATTGCAGCGGTTATTTCTGCCAATTTTTTTGGCGCTATAATTTCCTCCGCTTTTATCTCCTGTTTGGCTATAAAGTGGGCCAAGTGGCCTTCGATAGTACTCAAAGTTACTTTTCGCTCTTTAGCAATTTCTTCTAGCGTTTTGCCTTCCTTAAATAAAGCTAAAGTAGCTTCTTTAGGATCGGCTTTTGGCTCTTTAGAGATTTTGGTTTTCTTCCGGCTTTTCCCATATTCATCGGCTGGCGATTTAAATTCTTCTTTATTGGGTAGAGTATATGCGACTTTAATCTGCTCAGCTCGTTTTGCATTTTGATGCAAAGCCATTACATCTTCTTTTGTGAGCTCGGTTTCATTATTTGCCGCTGCCAACATTGCTTTTGCCTTGCGGATTTTTTGATATTGTTCGTAAAACATCGCCTCCATATCAATCAGCTCGGTCAAATATTCTTTAGATTGTTTTTCGGTTTTTACGATTTCGATCAGCTCAAAAATCGAATCGCTCATTTTTGCTAATTGCGGATTGAAATAATTTTCTGCGGCTTCGGCCCGTTCTAAAAGTAAAGCTAGACTTTCGGCATCGCCGGGAATGAATAACCGTTCGATCTGCTTTAGAAATTTATCGGCATTTGCCTTCAAAGCCATCAACTCCTGCTGCAGTTTTACTGCCCATGGTAAATGTGTCTGTTTGGTTGATCTTTTCTCGTCTTTCGTATAGCTGAAAACATGTTCAAAAACATAATTATCCAATATTACAAAGCTGAAACTTTGCATTAGCGAATACTTTAGAAACGCCGTACTTTCTTTTCTGATCTGGATAGTTAAATCTTCTTGCTGTTCTTTTGTTTTGGCAAAATAAGTTACATTTTGATCCTGTCTGATACCTTTATTTGCAATTTGAGAGGTAAGAATCAATCCATCCAAAGAACGTAAACGAGAAAGCGCTACATAGATTTGCCCAGGCGCAAAAGCATCACCAATATCAATAATTGCTTTATCGAAAGTTAATCCCTGACTCTTATGTACGGTTATTGCCCAAGCCAATTTTAATGGAAATTGTGTAAAGGTGCCGGCAATTTCTTCTTCAATTTCATTGGTTACCTTATTCGCTGTATATCTGATGTTTTTCCAAGTATACTTCTCAATTACCAATGGATATTTCGAATCTGCAGTAGTTACCGTAATGTTATCGTTGGTAAGTTTAGTAACTACAGCAATTTTACCATTAAAAAATCTTTGTTCCCCCGTTGGGTCATTTTTAATGAACATTACTTGCGCACCAACTTTTAGCTCCAATATTTTTTCTGCTGGGTAGGCACTTTCGCTAAACTCTTTTTCTATGGTGGCATTATAAAAAAATGATTTGCCAGCAAGTTCGTTTAAGCTGTTTTTGTTTAATGTATCCGCTTTATTGTTGTGCGTAGTAAGCGTGATATAATTATCCGTTAAAACTGGCGTATAATTTTCTCGATAGTAGGTTTTTAATAAAGCGATGTCTTGCTGGGTAGCCTGATTGTTGCGCAGGTTGTTTAACAGGTTGATAAAAGTTTCATCAGCCTGACGATAGATTTTTTCGAGTTCGATATAAACTGGCGGATTTTTCTCTAACACCAAGGCATCAAAAAAGAAAGCACTCTTATAAAACGCACTCAATAAGCTCCATTCATCATTTTTAACTACTGGTGGCAACTGATGTAAATCGCCAATAAATAAGACTTGCACACCACCAAAAGCCGCGTTATTTTTTCTGATATAGCGCAATACCATATCAATGGCATCCAGCAGATCTGCCCGAAGCATGCTTACTTCATCAATAATTAGCAACTCAAGGTCAAGCAAAATTCTTCGCTTAGTCGCATTCATATTCAGATGCCTGATGATTGATTTCGGCGTATGGTAATGTTGGTAAGCTTTTAATTCATCAGTTGGTGCAGTTTTTGGCAAAAATGTACCAAAAGGTAATTGGAAAAGTGAATGTATGGTTACGCCCGCCGCATTAATCGCTGCAATTCCGGTTGGTGCCACAATTACTGCCTTTTTGTGAGTGGCCGTAATCAGGTTGCGCAAAAAGGTAGTTTTACCTGTGCCTGCCTTCCCCGTTAAAAAAATATGCCGAGAAGTTAAATTGATAAATTTAGCGGCAAGTTGGGCAGGTTGAAGTTCTTCTATAGGTTGTAGCATGTATTTCTAGATCACCATTCTCAATATACAAAATCCCAATGCTTTGGTGGCTCGAAGGTACAAAATGATATGATTTCCTAATTCTTTTTGATTAATAAATAGCCCCCAAAATTGATGGAACTATAACCGCTAATCGCTTCATCATAATAACCATAGAAGTCAGAAATCACTAATTTTAATGTGTATTTTTCGGTTTTTTGAATGAATTCCATTTTTTCTGCTGGAAAATCATAAGCATTATCACCTGTTTTTAACTTATCGTGCTTGTATAGGTCGTAGCTATCCGTAACCAGCTTGTTAAGGTCAAAGGTTAGGAATGATTTCCCAATGGTAACCTTTAACTTTTTTTGATTAGCAGACCCTTCTTTTGTGGTTTGTTGATCGATTTTAAAAGTAGTTTGGTCAAAACTATAGGCTACAGCAGCATTTGAAGTGTTGAAATGAAACAGCACATCGTAGCCACCTGGCATTAATAAACCATGATTGCTATTTTCGACATTTAAATATTGACCATAATCTATTTCCTCTTCTTTAACTTTAAGTATCGCAAAAGCAGTATCTACATAGTTATATCGATACTCTCCTTTAGCTTCTAGTTTAGCTTCCAATCGATCTAAATCTACTTTGGTAAATTTTTGTACAGCTGTTAAACCATGATGGGTAACCAGGTAACGAACCACATTGGCTCGCTCACCAACAGATTTTTTATCCTTTTTTTGCATCAGGTTTTTGAGTCTTGCTATTTGCGAAAACTTAGCAATGCTAAATGCACTTTGTGGTCCGTAAGTAGCTAAAAGTGCAATAATGCATAAGCTGATAGGAATAATCTTAATGTTCTGTTTTTTGCTGAATAAGAAATAAATGGTAATCCCGCTTAACCAAAAGGCCAGAACAAATAAAATGTAGCGAGATTCTGTAATGCTGTATTTACTAATTCTTGTACAAATGGCTAAGAGCAAAAGTATAACCAGTGGGATCATCATGAAATAGAAGAACCTTGAAAAGAACTTCATCCAGCCATTTCCCTGTTTATCTTTAATAGGATAGATGAGTAATAGCGATAAAATACCGAAAACAGCGTAACCCAATATTAATGTCGAAACCAAGCCTTTTGGTAATGTCCATGTGATTAATATTTTAACTTCATATACTAACAGAATGGCTAAATAAATTGTCATTAAAGGGATGAGAACATATTGGGTAAAAATTTTTAATCCTTTTGGGTAAGATTGATCTTCGGCCAATTCCTCAAAATTTTCGGGTACACCAGCCAAAAAGAAAATAGTGGTAAAACCAGCACTTACCACAGCAAAAAGTTTTATATACGCATCATATTTGATGTGGGCATTAAACAAGCCGTTTATTGCCGTTAACGCAATGGCCAAACCTGCATATAAAGCGGCCGCATAAAACGCAGCAATTAAAAAGCGTAAGAATAATGATTTGTTATATTGCCAAAATCCATTAAGGTTTGATCGACCGATAAATGGTGCAAAAGCAACCAATAAATGAAAAGAGAAGGCAAATAAGAATATCCGATAGATATCAGACTCATATATCATAGGGTTAAGGATAAAAAAGAGTCCAGTGCAAATAGCGATTGCAATTGTTCGAAAACCCCACTTCTTTACATTTGAATAATGATGTGATTCGCAAAATAAATCTGATGCAAATACTAAAGCCAATGCCAGATTAGAAACAAACAAGGTCCTAAGTAAATAGTTGCGCAGATCTGATTCTTTGTAATCAAGGTCAACAAGATACCACCAAATTGCAGTAGCAGCGATAGCCAATATAGTCTGAACAGGGAAGCGCATAAACACACGTTTTGCACCTTGAAAGAGCGATTGTAGTGATGGTAATTTCATAAAGCCTTAATCTGGTTTTAAATATACAATAGAAATTGATAATGTTTACAAAGTCAAAGTTCAAAAGGCGAAAGCTTTGAATAACCTTTTTCCCTACTTCATCCAAATGTTAAATTTTGTTATTAAATGTTAATTTTTTGCTACTAATCTTTTAGTATTAAAAATTTAGTTATACATTTAGTGAACCAAACTACACACGCTAAAATGAAACCAATAAGCCTGGCAATTTTGCTATCCTTATGCTTTTGTGGCGGCTTATTTGCGCAAAATCCTTTCGCTATTAAAGGAGTTGTGGCAGATACCGCAAACAATAGCAAGTTGCACAATGCAACAATCAGCATTTTAAATGCAAAAGACTCAACCCTTTACAAATTTACCCGAGCAAAAGCTGATGGCAGTTTTAACATCAGCCCGATGCGAAAAGGAAACTTCATTCTATTGCTTACCTATCCAGATTATGCAGATTATGTAGCCTCATTTGTACTTGATTCGATTAATCGTACCTACGATTTTAAGCAGATTAACATGAAATCGAAAGCCAAGTTGCTAAACGAGGTAATTATTAAGGGGCAAGGCGCTGCCATTAAGATTAAAGGTGATACCACCGAATTTAACGCGGCAAATTATACCATCCAACCGAACGACAAAGTGGAAGACCTGCTTAAAAAATTGCCAGGAATCCAAGTTGATAAGGACGGGAAAATTACTGCCCAAGGTAAAACCGTACCAAAAGTTTTGGTAGATGGAGAAGAATTTTTTGGTGATGACCCAACTTTGGTTACCAAAAACTTGAGGGCTGATATGGTTGATAAGGTTCAACTTTTTGATAAAGCGAGCGATCAGGCGGCATTTACCGGTGTTGATGATGGCGAAAAGCAGAAAACAATCAATATCAAGCTAAAAGAAAATGCCAAAAATGGCTATTTCGGAAAGGTTGATGTTGGCGGCGGAACGGATGGGTTTTATGCAGGGCAAATATTATTCAACAAGTTTAGGGGCAAAGAAAAAATATCATTCTATGGTACAGCAAGTAACACTGGAAAAACTGGTTTGAGCTGGCAAGACAATGATAAATATGGTAGTGGCATGAGTGGAAACGTTGAGTTTATAGATGGCGGCATTATGATTAGTGGTGGTAGCGGAAGAGATGAAATCGACTCTTGGGGCGGCCGATACAATGGAGAAGGAATTCCGGTAGCTAGAAATGGTGGGGCACATTATGAGACCAAATGGAACAGCGATAAGGAATCTATCAATACAAATTATAAAATTGGCTCTTTAAGCGTTGATGCTAATAAAAATACCATCACCCAGCAAACTACACCTGGTAATATTACAAATAGCAACAAGGATGAAGCTTCTGATAATTATATTTTCAGACAAAAATTAGATGCTACCTATCAAATTAAATTAGATAGTACCAGTAACCTGAAAATAACGGCTGATGGCACATTGAGAAATAGTGAAACCAAAAGTAATTATAACACGATTGGAAGACGGGAAGATAACAGCTTATTAAATACAGCAGTAAATACAAAAAATAATAAGGGTGATAACCAAAACTTTAATGCCGCTGCATTTTATACCAAAAAATTAAAAAAGGTAGGTAGAAATTATTCGATCAACCTGAGTGCAGCAATAAGTGAGAAGAATAGTGAAGGTTATCAATATGATAAAAACGAAGCATTTAAAACTGATGGATCTTTAGAAGAGTCTAAAGTTACCGATCAATACAAAGTAAACACCACCAAAACAGGTCTTTTTTCAGCCAATTTCACTTATAGTGAGCCATTAAGCAAAAAGGTTTCATTGGTATTAAACTATGGATTAAGCTTAAATACTGGAACTGCAGATCGTAAGTCTTACAATTCTTCTACTCCAGGGAAATATGACCTATTGGATGCAGAATACAGCAACAACTTTACCACGGATCAGTTGGCAAACCAAGGTGGAGCTATTTTTAGCTATAAAAACAAAAAAACAGTTTTAAATGGCGGATTAAAAGTTAACAATGTAAGCTTTGATCAGCTAGACACGTACAACAATATTCGCTACCAAAGAAACTTCTTTAACTGGATGCCACAAGCAAGATATCAATATAAGTTTTCGCAATATAGATCAATATCGGTATCGTATAACGGACGTACACAACAACCAAGTATTTCGCAATTGCAGCCAGTAAAAGTAAACGATGATCAATTGAATATTCCGATTGGAAATCCGAACCTAAAACCTTCTTACGAAAATAGTTTTGGCATAGATTATAACTCTTATCGCGTAATATCAGATCAGTATATTTATGGTTATATGGGTGTTAGTTTTACCAATAATGATATTGTAAACAATACAACGTTTAATAATACAAATGGTAGATCAACTTATCAATATATCAATCTTGCCGGCAAAACTCCATACAATGTTTATGTGTATATGGATTTCTCTAGAAAAATTAAGCCGTTAGATATTAGCATGAATTTTGGTATCAACGCTGATGGCAATACCAATTATAGCTATGTGAACAATGTTTTAACCAAAACAAAAAGCAGTAGCTATGGCTTTACTTTTGGGGTAAATAGATATAAAGAGAAAAAATATCAGTTTAATTTAAGGTTCGGACCAAATTATGAAACACAAGAATCATCATTAAATGAAAATGTGAATAGTAATGGTTTAAGTACTAATGGATACGGATCTTTTACTGTTTATTTGCCGGGTAAATTCCAGATCAGCAGTGATGCCAATTACAGGTATTCGCCATCAACATCTGCGTTTAATCAATCTATTGAGCAAACCATCCTGAATTCGAGCATCAGCAAAACCTTCTTTAAAACAGATAACCTGAAGTTAAGCATTTCAGGAAACGACTTATTAAACCAAAATAAAGGGTTTAACAGATTTGCCAGTTCAGGTACTATCCAACAAACAAAATTCAACAATATTAAACGCTATTTTATGTTCTCTGTAGTGTGGGATTTCAGTAAAATGGGCGTTAAAAAATAGTTTTCAAAATAATGGAGATGAAAATGAAATTACATCAAATTGTGGCCACTTGTTTCTTGTTTATCGCACAAGCAAGCTTTGCCCAAAATGCTCGATTTACTACGCAAGGGGTAATCGAATTTGAAAAGAAGGTAAATATGTATGCCTTGATCAAAGACCAAATTAAAAAGAATCCAACGGCAACTTTTTATGCGCAGGCTTTTGAAGATTACCAGAAAAAATTCCCTCAATTTAAAACCTTAAAAAGTACGCTCAAGTTTGCTAATAACCAGACTTTGTTTACACCTATTGATGAGGATGTAACAGATAATGGTTTTTTCGGTTTTGGTGCTGCACAACAAAATAATATCATCGAAACCAATACAACAGCAGGCACAAGTATCGCCCAGAAGAAAGTTTTTGAACAATTGTATTTGGTAAAAGATAGTACCAGAAAAATCAACTGGAAAATCACCAATGAAATCAGGAATATCGCTGGTTACGATTGCCGTAGAGCCAATGCCTTGATTATGGATTCTATTTATGTAGTTGCATTTTATACAGACGAAATTGCGGTTTCTGGCGGCCCAGAATCGTTTACCGGATTACCCGGGATGATCTTAGGCGTAGCATTGCCTTATGAGCACATTACCTGGTTTGCTACTTCGGTTTTAGATCAGCCAATTACAGATGATAAACTGAAAGCGCCACTAAAGGGGAAACCTGTAGATATGAAACAATTAAGTACGATCTTAAAAGCGGCAACCAAAGATTGGGGTATTTATGCACAGGAATCGTTGAAAGCTTTTATGCTTTAAGAAAATAAAGGAGAAAGGATTAAAGAACAAAGACGAAAGATGGCTTACGATATTAATCGTAAGCCATTTTAGTTTACAAGCAGTTTATAGCCCTTTCCGTGAACGTTTAAGATTTCAACTTTTGGATCTTCTCTCAAATATTTGCGCAGTTTACTTAGAAAGACATCCATGCTGCGGCCGTTAAAATAGTTATCGTCGTGCCAGATGCTCAATAATGCTTCTTCTCTTGTTAAAACCGTATTCTTCTTTAGGCACAGCAGTTGTAAAAGTTCCGCTTCTTTGGTAGAGAGTTTCTGCTGCTGTCCGTTAAAATGGATCAACTGTGTGGTATAATCAAAAGTATAATTGCCAATTTCAAACTGTGTTTGAACAGGTTCATTTATGGTATTTTCTTTAGTCGAAACCCTTTTTAATAACGCATTGATACGTAATAACAATTCTTCGATGCGAAAAGGTTTGGTAATATAATCATCTCCACCAAGGTCATAGGCAGAAGCTTTATCTTCCATCATCGCCTTTGCGGTTGCGAAAATAATAGGCACACGTTCATTTACCTTTCTGATATCTTTACCTAATGTAAATCCATCTTTTTTTGGCATCATCACATCAAGGATACATAGATCGAAGTTGTGCTTGGTAAAAGCTTTTAAGCCTTCCTCGCCATCAGTGCAGAGCACCACATCAAATTTACCTTTAAGCTGCAGGTAATCTTGTAATAATAACCCTAGGTTTGGATCATCTTCTACCAGTAAAATCTTTTTCATAAATTCTTTTATTACTTTTTGTACGGTAAATTAACTTCGAAAGTTGTGCCCTTATCCTTTTCACTGTGCACTTTTATCGTGCCATTTAATTGTGTTATAATATCTTGTACATAATTCAGGCCAAGTCCGAATCCCTTTACATCATGTAAATTCCCGGTTGGTACCCTGTAAAACTGATCAAAAATTCGTTTGGTCTGATCTTTAGTCATCCCAATACCTTCATCACTTACTTCTATAGTAAGGTTTTTAAAATTGCTTTTGGTTGCGATATGTATTTTTGGAGCATCAGCACTATATTTATTGGCATTGTCTATCAAATTATAGATCACATTTGAAAGATGTAGTTCATCACCCAAAACTACATCGTTTGCCGCTGATAGATCAAGTGTAACCGTTGCATTACGCTTTTGTAACTGCAAATTCATGCTATCAATTACGGCCGTAATCAAATCATGCATCTTAACCGGATTAAATTCCAGCTTAATCTCTTTCTTCTCCAGTTTGGCTACGCTTAGCACTCTTTCAATATGGTTGCCCAACCTCACATTTTCATCATAAATAATTCCTGCCAATCGGCTGATGCGACTTTTATCTTCCACCACTTCTGGATCTTTTAAAGCCTCGCTAGCAATCATGATTGTAGCCACAGGTGTTTTAAATTCGTGGGTCATGTTGTTAATGAAATCAGTTTTCATTTCCGATAATTTTTTCTGGCGGATAATCGCATAGATCGTATAAGCGAAAATGAAGATCAGTACCAAAAGCAAAGCAACCGATGAAATCATGGTAACAAACATATTGCTCAGGATAAATGAATTCTTTTTTGGAAAGCTGATATAAAGTAATCCTGGATCTTTTGTGGCTACATCATTACTAAACAATATATGCGAATAGGTATTGGCCTTTAAGGTTTCCCTAATCGGATTTGATGCTTTTCTGTAAATAAAGAAACTGGTATTATTGGCTGGTGTAATCCAATAGTCGTAATCCAGAGTGATACTTTTATTTAGCAATTCTTTTTTGATCAAGGTATCTAAACTCTCTCTGGATGGAATTCTTTTAGCTAAAGGAACATCTTTATTTTCCAACTCTTTAGCTACATCCTGCACCAAGTTTAAATTGCCATAATTGTAAAGATTAACCGTATCTGCGTACAAACGGCTTAATTCCATTTGGTACTTGCGGTTCGCTTTGGCATCTTCTACCTTAAATTTGCTTAAAAGATCTTGGTCTTTGCTCGGAAAGGTTATAAAGCGAGGTAAATAATTTTCTGGACTAAAAGCAATATATCGGATGGTATCTGGCAGATTGCCCATTTTCATTTCCCGATTAATATGTGGCAAACGAGGTCTAACCTTGCGACTAATCAGGTTTCCGTTAATATCTTTGATGTCTTCAATATCAAGTCCAACGCCATTCGGACTAACATTCGGATTAGAATACAATTTATATTCTGCTTCAGAAATCATCGTTGGTGCAATAAAAGTCGCCTTGATTACACTATCCTGAAAATTGAGATAATCGATAATCTGTTGCTGTTGTTTAAACTTTCTTATGGCTTCATTTTCACGAAACTTTACCTTAAAAGCAACAATGGTATCAGTTTGGCTTTTTATTCCATTTTCACGCTGGGCACGGATTTCATAACCTTTATTATTGATATGAACAGCGGCATTTCTTTTTTGCACCTTATTGGTTACTGCATTTAAAGCCTGCGTAACATTCTGTTCAAAAAGTTGAGAATTTAGTTTATAAGATTCCCTGATGTAATACAATTGCATTACAAAAACCCCAACTAAAGCGAGGGTCATAAGGGCGGTTATTAACCAAAGGCTACTCTTTTTCATCTAAACTCACTCAAAAATAAATGAATAATAAGCAAATAGCTGTGTTTTAACACTTTTTAACACAGTATTAGCCAAAGGCTTAAATGCAAAAACCCCGAGATTTCTTCGGGGTTGTTACAATTGTTTTCTTAAAAAGATCTTAGAATGGAAGATCGTCTTCCTCGCCCGCAGGAGCATTCAAATCAACTGGTGCCGCATATTGTGGCGCAGCTGGAGCACCTGGCGTGTTAGTAAGCGTAGTTAAACGCCAAACTACTAAACTATTAAAATAAGAGGTTACGCCTTCTTTGTTTGTCCATGGGCGACCACGTAAATTGAAAGAAACTTCAACTTCGTCACCCGGTTTTAATGAATCAAATAAAGCGGTTTTATCTTGTAAAGCCTCAAACCTGATATATTCAGGATAAGTAGGGTTTTCTGCGTATTCTATAATTAAATCACGTTTTTTAAACGTTTCACTTACTTGTTGTAAAGCACCGATTTCGTGCACCTTTCCTTTAATTTCCATATCAAAACTTCTTAAATTCTATCAAACCAAATCTCTATATTTTAATTGAGAATCCTGCAAAACGACAACATCAAGTTTTCCACAAATGCATTACTTAAGAAAACGCAATTTTTTGTTGCAAAGTGTAATAAGATGAATAAGGAACAAGGATTAAAGAACAAGGACTAAGATCTGAACTAATCACGTATGACTAATTCCCAGCTCCAAGCTCCCCGCTCCGAGCTTTCAAATATAAATAGTAACTTTACCGCGTTATGATGCAAGTTTTCCAAACAAGAAGTAAGGTAGTTATTACCTGCAATAAAAGGCTTTCGCCGTACCTACAAGATGAAGTAACGGCTTTAGGTTATGAGATTGTAAGGGCTTTTCCAACAGGTGTTGAGCTAAACATTACCTTAACCGAATGTATAAAACTGAACTTAAACCTAAGATGTGCCAGTCAGATTTTATATTGCATCAATAGCTTTAAAGCCAATAATCCAGAAGAATTGTACCGCGAATTGGTAGCGATGGAATGGGAAGAACTGATCGATTTTTCAGGCTATTTTTCTGTTACCTCCAACGTAGATAATCCCACCATTACAACCCCGCTTTTTGCAAACCTGAAAGTGAAGGATGCAATTGTTGATCGAATTAAAGAAAAAAAAGGAATTCGTCCGAATTCTGGTGCAGACGCCAATAAAACCGTAATCCATTTATATTGGAAAGATGATCAGGTTGATGTTTTTATTGATACTAGTGGCGAAACCTTAGCGAAACACGGTTATCGTAAAATTCCAGGCAAAGCACCAATGCTCGAGGCGCTTGCTGCAAGCGTTGTTTTGGCAAGTAAATGGGATCAAAAATCGCCTTTTATCAACCCAATGTGTGGTTCGGGTACATTAGCTATCGAAGCAGCGCTGATTGCCACTAACCGCAGGCCTGGTTTATTTAGGATGAACTATGGATTTATGCATATCATCGGTTATAATGAAGAGGTATTTTTTGCGGAGCGAAGGATTTTAAAAGATCAGGTAATCAAAAATGTAGACCTACAGATTATCGCAACAGATCTTTCTGAAGATGCAGTTGATGTATCCAGAAGAAATGCAAAAACAGCAGGGGTTGATACATTGATTACTTTCGAGGTTTGTGATTTTGAAGAAACTCAGGTACCAGAAGGTGCACAAGGCGTAGTTATTTTTAACCCAGAATATGGCGAAAGATTAGGCGTACATAGCAAGTTAGAACTGACCTACAAACGCATTGGCGATTTCATGAAGAAAAAATGTAAAGGCTATTTCGGTTATATCTTTACAGGAAACCCTGATCTTGCCAAAAAAATCGGATTAAAAGCAGATAAAAAAATAGAATTCTACAACGGAAAACTTGATTGCCGTTTGCTCGAATATGAATTGTATGATGGTTCAAGAAGACCAGACGAAGAGAGGCCCAAAGTTAAGGCTTAAGTCTAGAGTCCTAAGTTGGCAGTAATTTCACTTCTTTAACTTTCGATTTCTTCGACTCTATAATTTACATCCTATATATCAAATAAAACTTCGAACTTCCCTAATCTCGGATTTTCTCGACCCCTTGCCTTCCCTAAAAACCTTTGTTTCAGTAACAATATTAGGTTATTTGCACGATTTTGTAATTTAAAAAAAACCGATAGCATTATCGAATCGTTTATATGTCAAATCAACCTATGATTCTATGAAAGACAAGTTAAAGGCGGAAATGCAAGTTGTGGCGGGCAATATTAGAAAGGTACGGGAATACAGAAATTATACGCAAGATTATTTGGCAGCCAAATTAGGGATATCACAAAATGCGTATAGTAAGATTGAATTGGGATATAGTAAAATCACTTTAGATCGATTGTTCCACATAGCACTGATTTTGGAAGTGGAAGTAACGCAATTACTTTATTTTGATCAGCAACAATTTACCAAATTAAGCCCATTTGCTTAAAATTTTTCCACATCAATAGTTTTCAGGTTTATTCAGGATAACTTGCGACATGGATCAGCAAATTATCGAACAAACCATCAGTTTTGTAAAGCAAACTTTGGCAATGGCCGAAACAGGTCACGATTGGTTTCACATTGAACGCGTTTACAAAACTGCACTTACCATTAATGCGAAAGAAAAGGGTAATTACCTAATTGTTTCTTTGGCAGCGCTATTACACGATATTGCCGATAGTAAATTTAATAATGGAGATGAAGAAATTGGTCCACAAAAAGCTGGCGATTTCTTAAAAAGTATAAATGTGGATGCTCCTGTTATTGAACACGTTCAACAAATTATTAGAAATCTCTCATTCAAAGCAAGTTTTGGTACTATTTCTTTCCATTCTAAGGAACTCGATATAGTACAAGATGCAGACCGGCTAGATGCAATTGGAGCCATTGGCATTGCCAGGGCTTTTACTTATGGCGGATACAAAAATAGGGTTTTATACGATCCAGCAATTAAGCCAAATCTTAATATGAGTAAGGAAGAATATAAAAATACGGTTGCACCAACCATCAACCATTTTTATGAAAAATTGCTTTTATTAAAGGATTTAATGAAAACCAATGCAGGTAAAGAAATGGCCGAAGAACGCCATCAATTTATGTTAACTTACTTAGATCAGTTTTACGCAGAATGGGACGGGCTAATTTGACATTCCAAAAAGTGTTACGATATTCAATAACAAAAACTAATATTTTTAGTTTAATTACTACATTTGTTAGTAATTTAATTGAAAGATGTCTGATCGCCTATTAGAAAAGTTAAATATCCTTGCTGATGCTGCAAAGTATGATGTTTCCTGTTCATCAAGTGGGAGCGATAGAAAAAATACGAATAAAGGTGTTGGTAATGGCCATCATTCTGGCATTTGCCATACTTATACTGAAGATGGGCGATGTGTTTCCTTGCTAAAAATCCTTTTAACCAACCATTGTATTTTTGATTGTGCCTATTGTGTTTCCAGAAAAAGCAATGATATAGAACGGGCCGCTTTTACAGTTGATGAAGTGGTAGAACTGACCATGAATTTTTACCGCCGCAATTATATTGAAGGACTTTTTTTAAGCTCTGGAATTTTCAAAAACGCCGATTTTACCATGGAAAGGCTGTTAAGGGTAGTCAAAAAACTGCGATTAGAGGAAAATTATAACGGTTATATCCACCTTAAAACTATCCCTGGCGCAAGTGATGAACTAATTAAAGAAGCAGGTTTATATGCTGATCGGATGAGCATCAACCTTGAGATGCCTACAGAAAGTGGACTCAAATTGTTGGCGCCCGAAAAAAGCCATCAAGATGTAATCAAGCCATTAGGGTTTGTACAAAATCAAATCGTTCAGTTTAAGGATGAAAAAAAATTGATCAAAAGTATTCCAACTTTCGTACCTGCTGGTCAAAGCACGCAAATGGTAGTTGGCGCCACAGCAGAAACTGACAAAGATATTATGCATACCGCCGCTGCATTCTATAAAAATTTCGCACTGCGAAGAGTCTATTATTCGGGCTATATTCCCATCAGTAATGATTCCCGAATGCCAATTTTGGGCACACAACCGCCATTATTACGAGAAAATAGATTATATCAAACAGATTGGTTGATGCGATTTTATGGATTTCATGTAAACGAAATCTTAAATGATGCCAATCCTCATTTAGATATTGATATAGATCCAAAATTAAGTTGGGCGCTAAGAAATTTGCAACATTTTCCCGTTGATATTAATACGGCACCTTACCGAATGATTTTGCGCATCCCAGGAATTGGCGTAACCTCTGCCCAAAAAATTGTACAATCTCGCAAGTTTGGCAAACTACATATTTATCAGCTTAAAAAGATTGGTGTAGCTTATAATCGGGCTAAACATTTTATTAAATGTGCTGATACTCCTTTTCAATTTCAAGATTTTCAGGCCACCCAGATCAAATCATTTATTTTGGCCGAAAGTGAAAGCAAATACATTAAAACAGCTAATAATCAGCTAATCCTTTTCTAATGATCTATGTTTTTGATGGAAGTTTGGAAGGTTTGTTAACCGCTGTTTTCGAATATTTCGAAAGAAAACCTAATCAGGTAGTTTTAAAAACGGAAAATACTTTTCAGCCTGATGCTTTTACAGAATCCTTGTTTATTCAAAATGATCGCATCAAAGCTGATCGGGTTTGGGCCGGATTACAACAAAAACTTTCGAAAGAGTGGATGCGGAAATTTTATTGTGCTTATCTCTCAGAACAGGCAGCAATCTTCGAGTCGATTTTCCACTTTGCAGTTTATATCTTTCAAAATCCGGCAGGAGCCGAAAAAAACTACGGTAACCCATATGTATTGGCTGTTGCTCAAACTGCAAGGAGTGTAGAACGAGAAAAGCACAGGATGGAAGCTTTTATAAGGTTTCAGCATACAATGGATAACATTTTTTATTGTGGGATCGACCCAGATTTCAATGTGATTCCTTTAATTGTTAAGCATTTTAAAGATCGATATGCTGATCAAGAATGGATTATCTACGACCTGAAAAGGCATTACGGAATTTATTATGACTTGTACAAGGTGGAAGAAATTACGATTGCATTAAGCTCGCCAAACGCTAAACAACAAGCTCATCAGCTCAACGATAAGGAAGAATTGTACGCAAATTTATGGTCAACCTATTTTAAGAGTACCAATATCGCATCGCGGAAAAATACAAAACTCCACATCAGGCATGTGCCGAAAAGGTATTGGAAATATTTAACCGAAAAAACACCACTTACGTAGTCACTTAGTTTATCACAACTTATAACTTAACGCAAACTTAATTTCTAAACCGTAAATTAGCTTTATGAAATTGAGTGTTTTAGTTCTGATTACCGCTTTGGCTGTGGCGCTGTCCATCGGGATGGTGAATTTTTATTTCCAGCACAGCTGGTATTATCTTTTAATTTCATTTGGCGTTTCTTTCGCCACGAGTTTTTTGGTTTTCTATTACTTATTAGAAAAATATATCTACACTAAAATCAAGTTGATCTATAAATTGATCCACAACCTAAAACTTGGTAAAGATTTAAAAGAAGCTTTGGGAGAATATGTAAGTTCTGACCCAATTAACGATGTAGAACAAGAAGTAAAAGAATGGGCTGGTGCCAAAAAGAAAGAAATTGATCTACTCAAAAAACAAGAACAGTTTAGAAAAGAATTCCTTTCTAATGTTTCTCATGAGTTTAAAACGCCATTATTTGCTATTCAAGGCTATATAGAAACCTTACAAGATTGTATTGAGGATGATCCAGAAATGGCGATGAAATTTTTGAAAAAAGCAGAAAATAACGTCGAAAGATTAAGCTACCTGATCAGTGATCTCGATTCGATTTCTAAGCTTGAAACAGGTGAAGTGCCGATCAATTATGAAAAATTTGATTTCGTAACATTGGCCAAAGAAGTAATGGAAAACTTGGAGGATCGAGCATTGGTACATAAAATTAAACTTCATTTTAAGGATAAGTATACAGGTCCGACAATGGTCTATGCCGATAAGGAAAAAATCCGCCAGGTGTTGATCAATTTGCTGCAGAACTCCATTAAATATGGTAATGAAAACGGTTCAACCGCTGTTAAAATTTTTGAACTACACGATCAATTTTTGATTGAAGTAACTGATAATGGCATTGGCATTGAAGAAAAGCATCTTACTAGGTTATTTGAGCGGTTTTATAGGATAGATTCGCATCGCTCTCGCCAAGAGGGTGGTACGGGGTTAGGTTTGGCAATTGTAAAACATATTTTGGAAGCTCATCAACAAACCATTTCTGTTCGTAGTACACCAAATATCGGTACAACATTTGCCTTCACCCTACAAAAAAGTAATCAATCATTAGAAGATTTTATCAATTCCCCTTTTCCAAAGGCTGTAAATAAAGATTAAGCTTTATTGCTTCCTTTGTTAACATTAACTTAACATTGCACTCGTAGCTTTGTTGCATATTATAATTGAACATGAATAGTATTTTTAGCTTCTTTACCCCAAAAGACAAAAAATTTCAACCTTTATTTGAGCAGGCCGGTAGTAATGTAATGAAAATTGCGGAAGCCTTATTGGTTGTGGTAACTACTAACGACCTCGAAAAAAGGAAGGAAGCCATTAAAGAAGTTGAACGTTTAGAACATGTTGGAGATGATATTACCCACACCATCTTTATCGAACTAAGCAAGAACTTTATCACACCCTTTGATCGTGAAGATATTCACTCATTAGCTAGTGCGATTGATGATATTGCAGATTATATCCATGCATCAGCAGGAAATATAGAATTATATAATGTAACCAATATTGGCGATGCGATGGTAAAACTAGCAGAACTACTTGTAGAAATGTGTGCCGATTTGGAAAAAGCAATCAAAGAACTAAGAAGCTTTAAAAATATTCGTGTAATTGCCGATGCTTGCGTGAGAATTAACAGCGCCGAAAACCAGGCAGATTATGTATGTAACCTTGCGATTGCACGCCTGTTCGAATTTGAAACCAATGCGATAGAATTGATTAAGCAAAAAGAGATTTTACAAACACTAGAAATTGCGACCGACAAATGTGAGGATGCGGCAAATGTTTTGGAATCTATTTTGGTTAAAAACGCTTAAATATGACTTTAACCCTGCTTTTTGTAATAATTGGTTTAGCATTAATCTTCGATTATATCAATGGTTTTCATGATGCTGCAAATGCTATTGCAACCATTGTTGCTACAAAAGTACTAACCCCTTTTCAGGCCGTACTTTGGGCTGCATTTTTTAACTTTTTAGCTTATTGGGTTTTTGGTTTTGGCGTGGCCGATACCGTTGCGAAAACAGCCAATACCATGGAAATTAACCTGGTTGTAATTTTGGCTGGTGTAATTGCTGCAATTATCTGGAATTTATTTACTTGGTGGTTTGGGATTCCATCTAGCTCTTCACATACCTTAATTGGTGGTTTTGCAGGTGCCGCTGTTGCACATGCAGGTTTAAGTGCGGTAAACTGGTATCAATCTGGTAAAGCTGGCGAAATGCCAACAGGTGTATTGGTAATTATCGGGTTTATTATTTTAGCGCCATTCATTGGGGCAATTATCTCTTATTTTATATCCATCTGGTTACTACATTCTTCTAAAAAGAGCATTTGGCCGAAGTTGTTCACCATTACCTTAATAGTGGTTACTGCACTCTATATTTATTCGCAGTTAAAATTTTATGGAGAGATTAAACATCCAAGGTTCGAATCTCACGTGCTAAGTGTGGTGCTAGAACCACATAATATCAAATGGCTGTTGGTTGCTTTTATTGTATTATCAATTAGTTTCTTTTGCTTGATTTTTAGCAGCCTAAACCAGACACAATCTACTGCATGGCTAAGGAAAATGCAATTGCTATCTTCAGCTTCATTTAGTTTGGGTCATGGTGGTAATGATTCGCAAAAAGTAATGGGTATTATTGCTGCAGCTGTGGTGGTTTATATTCATACGAGCGGCGTAGCGATGGCTGGATTACCTTCATGGCTCCATGTTATTTTACCTTCAAAAGATGCTGCAGGAAATGAAATTGCAGGATCAATGCCATCATGGATTCCTTTGGCCTGTTATAGCGCCATTGCCGCTGGTACTTTGAGCGGTGGTTGGAAGATTGTAAAAACAATGGGCTCAAAAATCACAAAAGTAACACCATTTGAAGGCGTAACTGCAGAAACCGCAGGTGCATTAACTTTATATTTTACAGAACATTTAAAAATTCCTGTAAGTACAACCCATACGATTACTGGTTCGATTATCGGTTCTGGTTTAACTAAAGGTGTTTCTGCCGTAAAATGGGGAGTAACCGTAAAATTGATCTGGGCATGGGTATTAACCATTCCAGTTTCTGCAGTGTTAGCAGCAATCGTTTATTACGTACTGAGTTTCTTTATTAAATAGAATAAACGTGTACCGTCATGCTCAACTTGATTCAGCATCTTAATTGAAACAGATTCTGAGTTAAACTCAGGATGACGCTTATTTAAAGTTTTTCCTTCATCTGCCTTGCCACTTCCTTTGCATTTTGATCATCACTTTTAGCAAGATTAGCGATAATTTGGGTACGATTAGCCGTTGAATGATTCTGGCTTAATTTGAAAATCGGATGGATACTATTTACCTTGATCTCGACTCCAATGATCGCTTTTAGGTTTTTATTTATGTATTCATCATCCATTTTATGAAATGCTGCCGGACTACTTTTAGGATCTTCAAAACTATTGGTAAGGTGCTCAATTACTCTCCTTGTCTTACCTTCGTCCATTAAACTGATTTTTCCTTTTACCTGTACCGTACTGTAATTCCAAGTTGAGGCAACTGCCGGATTTTCGTATACTGAAGCGCTTACATAGGCATGCGCACCGGTAAACAATGCCAATACATTTTCGTTGTTGGCATAGGCCTGATAATGATCAGATTTCTTCATGATGTGTCCAATCAACCTTGTTCCATTTTCATCATGATAAATGTGAACTGGAATTTGGGTAGCTACAGGATACTCACCATCAAACCCAATTAAAGTAATAAACGGATGGGCACGCATAAATGCAATAACCTTATCGAAATCTTGCTCTTCGAACTGCGGATTTTTATACATAGAATTAAAGAAAATTTGGACTAAAACTTGATGATTACAGTAGCTGCGTTTCCAGAGCTTTTTGGGGTTGTCCAATTTGGACCTTCTTTGATCAACCGGATTGCCTCTTCGTTTTCAACCTTTGTTAAACCATTTACCACTTTAACATTTGTTGGCCTACCATTATTCCGTACATTGAAAGTTAACACCACAGCTTTAGTTGAAGCCCCGCTTTTGAGTAGCTTGTTATTGTTTTTTAAATAAAGTTCGAAACTTTCCTTTCCAATAACGGGTTCGCTATTGTTGGTAGCAATTACAACCTCATTTAATGAATTATGCTGTTCTTCCAGCTCTATCACTTTTTTATCAGCATTTACCACTTTGCTTTCATAGCCCAAATAGGCCACACTAAGTTTTGGATTTGTTATGGCACTATCAACCGTTAAAGCAAATTCGCCACGAGCATTTGTGATGGTACGAATATCGCCATTAGCTAATTTTACAGAAGCGCCAGGGATGGGCTGCCCATCAATTTTAGAAATTACCTTGCCACTAAATACGTTCGGCACAAAAGTTACTCCTGCAGCTTTACTCGCTAATGTTTGTGTAGCTGGTTTAGCTTCCTTTGTTTTTGAAATAGAGAATTCTAAAGTATCAGTTTTAACAATGCTCTTGGCTAACTCCAAGGAGTTAGTCAATTTATTATGCTTTAAATCATCAGCGTTTTCAGCTGGCTCTTCAAAATGTTGAACAATTGATGGAGGGTTATTTTTAGCTAAACGTGTTGCTTTGACATCGGCCAATGCTTCTATTTCTTTTTCGGTAATTACTGTTGGTGCTGGCGGTGTGGCTGGTGCAGTTGGATTAATGGTAGCTACTTGTGGAGCAGCATTTACCTCAACTTTTTTAGCATTTTTGGCTGTCATTTCCCTTCTATTGCTTTCCTTCATCCAAAAAAGTAAGCTTACAGTTACAAAAAGAACGGCCGCCGCTGCTGCGATACTTAAACGTTGCGAGGTAATACGCCACATTTTTTTCTCTATTGGCTTTTGTGCAACGCGTTCTTGTAATTGTTTTTGAAGGAGCGAAAGGGATTGGGTTCTTTTTTTCGATTCGCTAAGTCCCGCCAAAGCTTCGGCCACAAAGGGATCTTCGAGCGAAATTCTTTCCACCCTATACATCTCTTTGGCATCAAGTTTACCATCTAGGTAATCTTCGAGCACATCAATATCTAACCAATCGTTATTAACCACTATTTTTTTCGATACAAATCTTCAAATTTCTTTTTCCATTCTGGATATAGCTTTTCACTTTAAGCATATCATAGCCAGTAATATCAGCCACTTCCTTATAGCATTTCTCTTGCAAATAAAACAAATCTACACTTTTGCGCTGCTCTTCTGGAAGGGTTTCCATACACTTTTCCATCACACTTAGTTGAGTTTCTTTTGTATCATCGATATCTAGATGCACAAATTCTCCATTTTCCACAAAATTATCTTCCATTGCTACGGTCGGATTTTTTGCCGCCTTGCGCAAAGCCATTAAACAATGATTTCGAGATAGCACATGCAGCCAGCTTTTGAAGTTCTGAACCTGATGAATCCTCAGTTTCACCACCAATTCTTCAAATATCTGCATTACCGCATCTTTGCTCTGCTCCTCATCCTTTAAATAGTTAAAACAAACCCCGAAAACCAAGTGCATATACTTGTTGTAAAGTTTACCCAACACTTCCAGATCGCCACTTTGCTGATAGGCGGTTAGGAGTGAAGAATCATCTTGCTCATTAATTTTCGACGTGTTTTTTATAAACTTCAAATGGAACTGCTCAGTAAAATGTACCCAAGTATAAAAAATATTTTTCGATAAGGATATGGAAATCTAATAAACCTTACATCAAATACTTAAACCCTTGGATTATGAAAAAGATATTTTTACTCATTTTAAGTTTGTTTCTTTTGATTGGAACAAAAGCTTACAGTCAAAAAGTTATTAAAGGCTTAGTAATTGCCAGCGAAGACGGATTGCCCATTCCTGGTGCTTCTGTAAAAAGTTTCCCAAGCTTAGTGGGAACAACTACAGGTATTGATGGAAAATTTTCGCTAAAGATAGCAGAGAAAGATACTGAACTCAGGGTTGCTTACCTTGGTTATGAGACTAAAAAAGTTAAGATTAATCAAACAACCGAGTTTAAGATCGTACTCACCTTAGATTCTAAAACATTAGATCAGGTTGTGGTTAACGCTGGTGGGATAAGCATTCAGTCGCAAATGAATTCAACTGCTTGGCAAAAAAGAACTGAAAAAAGATCACTTGGCTATGCAACTACTACAATTGTAGCTGGAGAAGTTAAACCTGTGGAAAGTTCATATGATATTTTAACAGCTGTACCTAGTGTTTATGCTAAAGATGATGTAGATGAGGAAAGCTATAATGGAATAAAAGAAAATGGTTTTATTAAAGCCGATAAAGATCCACTTTCTACTTTTTCTATTGATGTAGATGCGGCATCATATAGTAATATCCGTCGTTTTATAAATAATGGAAGTTTGCCGCCAAAAGACGCGGTTCGAATTGAAGAAATGATCAATTATTTCGATTATGATTATGCACAGCCAACAGGCGATGATCCCGTAAATATCATTACAGAGATTGCACCTGCACCATGGAATCCAAATCATCGTTTATTGCACATTGGCCTACAAGCTAAAACCATTTCTAATGAGAATTTACCTGCTTCCAATATCGTATTCTTAATAGATGTATCTGGCTCTATGGATGCGCCAAATAAATTGCCATTATTGATTTCTTCCTTAAAATTATTAACTGATCAATTGCGTGATAAAGATAAGGTTGCCATTGTGGTTTATGCCGGTAGTTCTGGACTAGTTTTGCCATCAACTGATGGAAATAACAAAATTGCGATTAAGGAAGCTTTAAATAAATTACAGGCAGGTGGATCTACCGCTGGCGGCGCTGGATTGCAATTGGCCTATAAAGTAGCCACAGAAAACTTTATTAAGGGTGGAAACAATAGAATTGTTCTAGCAACCGATGGCGATTTTAATGTAGGCCAAAGCAGTGATTCGGAAATGCAGCAATTGATAGAAGAAAAACGCAAAAGCGGTGTATTTTTAACGGTACTTGGTTATGGGATGGGCAATTATAAAGATAGTAAAATGGAAACTTTGGCCGATAAAGGCAATGGAAATTATGCCTATATCGATAATATAACCGAAGCTAGAAAAGTATTGGTCAAAGAATTTGGCGGCACATTATTTACTGTTGCAAAAGATGTAAAATTTCAATTAGAATTTAATCCCGATAAAGTACAAGCTTATCGTTTAATTGGCTATGAAAATAGAATGCTGAATAGTGAGGATTTCAATGATGATAAAAAAGATGCAGGAGAAATTGGTTCTGGTCATACCGTAACTGCACTTTATGAAGTTATCCCAGTCGGTGTAAAAAGCGAATTTGCAAGTACTGTTGATGCGCTTAAATACCAGCAAACCTTAAAAACCGCGAGTACTGGTAGCGCAGAATTACTGACTATCAAATTGAGGTATAAACAACCGGATGGAAGTGTAAGTAAGAAAATTGAGAAAGCAATAATCGACAATAAAGGCAGCCAAATGAGCGAGAATTTTAGGTTTTCGGCAGCAGTGGCTGAGTTTGGAATGTTATTGCGCCAATCTGCATTTAAGCAAAAAAGTAGTTTTGATCAAGTGATCGAATTATCAGAAAGTGCGATGGGGAAAGACAAAGAGGGTTATCGTTCAGAATTTTTGAGATTAGCAAAATCAACCAAATTAATGGCAAAGGATTTGCTTAGTATTGCTGAAAAGAACGGTACTGCAAAATCTATCGATGATAAACGTTGATGATTTGCTTTCCGTTTGTAAACTTAAAACAAATGGAAATGATCAAGAAAATCAGCCTTTACTTCGTAGCATTCATCGTACTTTGCCTAAGCAGTTGTGATGTGCAGAGCCAAAATAAAATTGGTAGTATTTTAAACCAGATCCCAACGGGCGGTACACCAACAAGTTTGGAAATTGGTCAGGGATTAAAGCAGGCATTAGAAATAGGCACTTCGCAGGGTGCGGATAGGCTTTCGGCAAAAGATGGATTTTTCGGAAACTTGGCCGTTAAGATTCTGTTTCCGCCTGAAGCGCAAAAAGTAGAAAAAACATTGCGCAGCGTAGGTTTAAACCAATTGGCTGATAATGTAATTTTAAGCTTAAACCGTGCAGCAGAAGATGCAGCCAAAGAAGCAAAACCAATTTTTCTTTCGGCCATCAAACAAATGACAATTGCCGATGCAACCAACATTTTGTTTGGTAATAAAGATGCAGCTACCCAATATTTTAAAAGAGTAACGACTGCACAATTGCTCGAAAAATTTAAACCTGTAATTAATACCAGCTTAAGCAAAGTTGGCGCTACTAAATATTGGGGCGATGCGGCCTTGGCCTATAATAAATTGCCTCTGGTAAAACCAGTAAATACAGATTTATCAGCCTATGTTGCCCAAAAAGCAATTGATGGAATGTTTGTTCAGGTTGCAGAAGAAGAATTAAAAATTAGGGATAACTTGAGTTCGCGTTCTACCACTTTATTGCAAAAAGTATTCGGTTACGCCGATAAAAGAAAATAGTTAACAATATTGTTGATTTGTTAATAATTTTTTAACCAATTAAAACTAAAGATTTGCTAGCTTGTTCTAACAAAAATGAACAACCAAATTTGATAAAAAAGTCCTGTGAACGGGTGATCCGTGTAGGGCAGGCACACCATAAATAAGCATGATATGCAGGCAAAAAGCTCCAACTGAATTGGAGCTTTTTGTTTTACACTGATAAAAGAGCAAGGATCAAAGATCAAAGATAGATTAGTCCTTATTCTTTAATCCTTGTTCTTTATTCTATTCTTGCTTTTCGCCTTAATTTAAGGTACTTTTATACAGTTATTTACAGATACAAACATTGGATTTTAAAGATTTTAATTTTAACCCCGAACTTTTAGAGGGTTTACTGGCAATGGGTTTTAAAAACGCAACGCCTATACAACAACAGGCTATTCCACTTATTTTAGCAAAAAAAGATTTAATTGCCTGCGCACAAACCGGAACCGGAAAAACTGGCGCTTACCTATTGCCTATTATGCATATGCTTACCGAAAACCACGATAGGCATAATACTACACTGATACTTGCGCCCACAAGAGAATTGGCACAGCAAATTGATCTCCAAGTAGAAGCACTTTCTTATTTTACCAATATTAGCTCGTTAACCGTTTATGGGGGTGGCGATGGGATTGCTTATGAACAACAAAAACGTTCGATGCGAGAAGGTGTTGATATCATTATTGCTACGCCTGGCAGATTAATTGCGCACCTTTCTTCTGGCGTTTTAAAAATGGACCAGTTACATTATTTGGTATTGGATGAAGCAGACCGGATGCTCGATATGGGTTTTTATGATGATATTATGAAAATCGTAGGTTACCTCCCAAAAACTCGTCAAACGGTAATGTTTTCGGCCACCATGCCGCCAAAAATCAGAACATTGGCCAGCAAATTATTAAATGAGCCCGAATCAATCAATATTGCTATTTCTAAACCAGCTGAAGGAATTGATCAACAGGTTTACCTTATCCACGATGAACAAAAAGTGCCACTTTTAACTACCGTTTTACAATCAGCAACTTATAAACGCATTATCGTTTTTGCTGGTCGCAAAGAAAAAGTTAAAGAATTAGGCAAAGTTTTCAAAAAATTGGGATTAAAAGTTGCCGCTTTTCATAGTGATCTGGAGCAAAAAGAACGCGAAAATTTGATGCTTGATTTTAAAAACAGCAAGATTGATGTATTGGTTGGTACTGATGTATTAAGTCGTGGGATTGATGTAACTGGCATAGATCTCGTAATTAACTATGATGCCCCACAAGATCCCGAAGATTACATCCATCGTATTGGTAGAACCGCTAGGGCAGCTACAAAAGGCACGGCAATTACCTTGGTTAATCCTAAAGATAAACGTAGGTTGGCAAATATCGAAAAGCTGATCGAACGCCAAATCGACCGTATTCCATTGCCCGAAAGTTTAGGCGAAGCTCCTAAAGACGAACCAGTAAGTACGGAGAAAAAACCTTTCAAAAAGAAGAAGTTTTTTAAGAAGAAACCAAAGGCAAGTGCCTAGCTTTAGTCAATTAGCTAATCAGCTAATTTGCCAATTGGCTAATTAATTTCTTACCTTTAACTATGCAAAATCTACCGCCATTAGCAGAACGGATGCGTCCACATAACTTGGACGAATATGTTGGACAAAAGCATTTGGTTGGTCCGGATGCAGTTTTGCGCAAGGCGATAGAAAGCGGACAATTACCCTCTATGATCTTTTGGGGTCCACCCGGCGTGGGTAAAACTACTTTAGCCTATATTATTTCCCAAAGCTTAGATCGTCCGTTTTTTAACCTCAGTGCCATCAATTCTGGCGTTAAAGATATCCGTGATGTTATTGATAAAGCTGCGGCACTGAAGGATAGTTTTATGGGATTGCCTATTCTGTTTATTGATGAGATTCATCGTTTCAGTAAATCACAACAAGATAGTTTATTGGGCGCTGTTGAGCGTGGATTGGTAACATTGATTGGTGCTACTACAGAAAATCCATCTTTTGAAGTTATTTCCGCTTTGCTTTCGCGATGCCAGGTTTATATTTTGCAAGCACTGAGCGAAGACGAACTAGTCGGTTTGTTGCAAACTGCGATTAAAAAGGATCCTACTTTAGCAGCAAAAAAAATCAATATTAAAGAACATGAAGCATTAATTCGTTTATCTGGTGGCGATGCCCGCAAATTGTTAAATGTACTCGAAATCGCTATCAACGGAATCGGTGGAAATAAAATTGAATTAACGAATGAGAATGTCCTCGCCCATGCGCAACAAAATTTAGCACTATATGATAAGGCAGGGGAACAACATTACGATATCATTTCGGCATTTATCAAATCCATCCGCGGTAGCGATCCAAATGCAGCTGTTTATTGGTTGGCAAGGATGATAGAAGGCGGAGAAGATCCATTGTTTATTGCCCGTAGGTTATTAATTCTGTCTTCAGAAGATATAGGCAATGCAAATCCGAACGCCCTTTTACTGGCTAATAACTGTTTTACCGCAGTAAACGTAATTGGTTATCCGGAAGCCAGGATTATCCTTTCGCAATGTGTAACTTACCTCGCTTCGTCTGTTAAAAGCAATGCCAGCTATGAGGCTATAAATAAAGCACAGGCATTAGTGAAACAGACGGGCAATTTGCCAGTCCCATTACATATCCGAAATGCACCAACAAAGTTGATGAAAAACATAGGTTATGGAAAAGATTACCAATATTCGCACAGTTATGAAGGTAATTTTTCCGAACAAGAATATATGCCCGAGCAATTGAGCGGTACCAAATTATACGATCCGGGAAAAAATCCGGCAGAAGAAAAGTTGAGGGAGAAATTAAAACAGAATTGGAAAAATAAATACAATTACTGAAATGTTTAACGCTTTCTTAAACCAACAAAATCGTATTGGCAGGACAAGATTTTCTGTGGTACTCAAAACAAGTTTTATCTGTTTTCTAATGATGATTACCGCTTGTAAATCTAAACATGGCGGATCAGAACCGGAACCAGATTATCCAACAGAACCCACCTCATTTACCTATTCGCCAATTGAAGTTTCCAAAATCTCCTACTTATTATCACTCGGTTGGTTGCAGCCTGTTGGCCATACATTGCCAACAGACCACGTTTATTTTCATTTTAATGCAACTTATGCCAATCCATTACCGGTTTACGCACCTGGCGGAGGAAAGATCTGGAATGTTTTATATGTTCCGGTAACCAATGTTCCCGAAGTAAAAGTTTGGGTGCAGATGAATAAGGATTTCGGTTATTATTTGGATCATATTGTGCTTGATCCTTCCTTAAAACAAGGCTCGATAATTAAAGCTGGAGATAAAATTGGCACTACTGGCTATGGAGGAAGTATTGATCTTGGCGCAATTGATAATACGGTTAACGTCCCATTTGTAAATCCGGCCCGATATGTTTCGCAAACGTTACATTGTGGCAAACCATTCCAATATTTTACTTCAGCGATTCAGTCACAGCTTTATCCATTGGTTGATCGCCAAGGAACAGAAAAAGATGGCTGGGTATGTACCGATGTAGCAGATCACTTATCTGGGAATTGGTTTTATGATAATGGTAAGTTTTACACCGATGGACCAGATGGCTGGGATAAAGAACTTTCATTTGCATATGATATCCAGCGCCCGTCTACCGTAATGGTTTCTTGTGGTGGGGTAATGCCAGTTGGAAAATGGAGTTTGGCAGCTACGGCCATTAAGCCAGCTAATGTTTCGCCGGCAAACGGAAAAGTAGCTTACCAGCTTTTGCTAATTGATCCAAATTATCCCAACAATCCGCCAACTATTTATGGTTTAATGTTGGTACAAATGACAGATAATACACACCTTAAAACAGAAATTTTTCCAGGCTCAACCGCTACCGATGGCGTGTTTACGGGCAATGCAAAAATGTATGTAAGATAAATGAACAACTAGAAATAATATATATGCTCAGTACTTTTTTAAATCACCAATGGAAAGAATTTTGGCGCAGCAGAAATAAAGCTGGCAGTATCGCCGCACAACTTTTGCTCGCTTTTTTCATGATCTACTTTTTGGTTATCGCCATTGGTTTAGGTTTTGGAATGACAACGATTATCGAGAAATTTTTTCCTGGTAAAAACGTAATCGAAGTGTTTAATGGCTTTATACTTTATTATTTCCTGTTTGATTTGGCTGTACGTACCCAAATGCAAGAATTACCAACTTTAAGTATTGTACCTTACTTACACCTAAGAATTACACGAAAAACGATTATTAATTTTTTAAATATTAAGTCGCTCTTTTCCATTTTTAACTTTTTACCGCTTTTCATTTTTATTCCTTTTTGTGTGGTTAAAATTGGATCGGTTTTAGGGCCCATTATTGCAATAGCCTATATATTTACTATTTTCTTCCTTGCCCTTTTTAATAACTTCTTTATTCTATATATTAAGCGGAAAGCGATTAACAACATCGCTTATTTTGCCTTTGGTATTGCGTTGATTGCTGGGTTGGCTGCTCTCGATTATTTTCATATCATTTCGGTAAGGAATGCATCAAATGCGGTATTTGTAGCTTTAGCTAAATATCCATTCCTCGCTTTGTTTTTTATGCTTTTGGCGATGGCAATCTTCATGTTCAATTCAAAATACCTACAAGATAATCTCTATACGGAAGAGCTAAGTAGTAAAAATGAGAAAAAGGTAAGTACAGACTACGCTTTTTTAAACAGGTTTGGCAACGTAGGGGTGTTGGCTGCTTTAGAACTTAAGCTCATTTTGCGACATAAAAGATCACGCTCTTCTATTATGATGGGTTTCTTCTTTCTGTGTTATGGGCTGATTTTTTACCACAAAGAATATATTGCAGCGGATGCCTTTGGGAAAATGATTTTTGCACCGATCTTAATGACTGGCTTCGGTATTTTAACTTACGGACAATTTATGTTTGCTTGGCAAAGTAGCCACTTTGATGGATTGCTGGCCAATAAAATCAACTTCAAGGATTTTATCAAGGCGAAGTTTTTGTTATTCACCATTTTCTCAACGGGCCTTACCATTTTATCAAGTTTCTATGTTTTCATCAGTTGGAAACTTCTATTGCTTCACCTTGCTGCTTACTTTTATAATGTAGGTTTCGGAACAGTGGTAGTACTTTATTTTGCTACGTTTAATTATAAGCGGCTAGATATTACCAGAAGTGCAAGTTTTAATTGGCAAGGTGTTGGGGCATCACAGATGATATTGGGATTGCCTTTTATATTAATTCCAATCTTTCTTTACGTTCCGTTTGGTATATTAAATATGCCTTATATGGGATTATTAGCGGTAGGTGGTTTTGGTGCAATTATGCTGTTGATGCGTAATTACTGGATTAACCTGATTACCCGATTATTTGAACAAAAAAGACATAAAATAGCCGAAGGCTTTAGAGAATAAAAATATGCTTGAATTTAAAAATTTAAAAAAAGTTTACGGCAATAGAACTGTTGTAGATATTGAACATTTAACCATTCGTGATGGTGAAACTATTGGGTTGGTTGGTAATAATGGTGCAGGTAAAACCACCTTGTTTAGGATGTTATTAGACCTGATCAGACCAGAAAGTGGCGAAGTTTTATCAAAAGATGCTAATGTTGCCAATAATGATCATTGGAAAGATTATACAGCTTCTTACTTAGATGAAGGCTTTTTAATCGATTATTTAACACCCGAAGAGTATTTTACTTTTATCGGTAGCTTGCACAATTTAAGTGTAGCGCATGTGGCGGATTACCTAAAGCAATACACAGAATTTTTTAATGGAGAAATCCTGAACCGCGGAAAATATATCCGCGATTTTTCAAAGGGGAACCAAAATAAAATTGGGATTGCAGCTGCATTGATGCAAAAGCCTGAACTGCTAGTGCTTGATGAGCCTTTCGCTAACCTCGATCCGACTACACAAATCAGGTTAAAATCGCTTATCAAAACCTTAAAAAGTACGCATCGTTTAACAACATTGATTTCAAGCCACGATCTTAACCATGTAACTGATGTTTGTGATCGTATCATCTTATTAGAAAAAGGGAAAGTGATCAAAGATTTCAATACAGATGAGAATTCATTAAAAGAATTGGAAGCTTATTTCTCAGAGTAACTGAAGAAATCATGTCTAGAATTATAGTCAATTTCAAGAGCAACTGCTTTTTGGGGTTGACTATTTTTTATTTTATATCGCTTTAAGAAGTCATTTGGTAAAACTAAATCGACATTTTTTTAGAATTCTGTTTACTTGGCATCACCTTTGAATAAGTCATCGTGTTTAACTAAAAATATGACTAAAATGATGACTTCAAAATTCAAAATAGCAACGTTAAGTATCGCCTTATCAATAGGTGCAATGACCTTTCAAGGTTGTGATAGTTTAACAAATACCCAAAAAGGCGCCGGTATTGGTGCTGCAGCAGGAGGTGTAATTGGTGGTATTATCGGTAAAAAAGCAGGAAATACTGCAGTAGGCGCTATCATTGGTGCAGCTGTTGGTGGTACTGCAGGTGGTTTTATCGGTAGAAGAATGGACAAACAAGCTGCCGAAATTCAAAATGCTATTCCAAACGCAGAGGTTATTCGTGAAGGCGAAGGTATTATCGTAAAATTTGATAGCGGTATTTTATTCGACTTCGATAAATTTGATCTTAAAGATGCGGCTAAAACTAATATCCAATCATTAGCCAGTTCATTAAACCAATATCCAGGTACTGATATCAAAGTTATCGGTCACACCGATAGTAGAGGTACTGAAGAGTATAACATGGGATTATCGCAAAAAAGAGCTGCTGCTGTTAAAGCTTATGCAGTTTCGCAAGGTGTTCCAAGTTCACGTTTAATTACAATCGGTAAAGGTTTTGCGGAGCCGATTGCAGATAATGCAACTGAAGAAGGTCGTGCAGCTAACCGTAGGGTTGAGATTGTAATCGTAGCGAACGATCAATTGAAAAAAGAAGCTGCTGCTCAAGGCAAATAATATCAACATCTACCTATGAATAAAGCCCCGTTGTATTTACTTCGGGGCTTTTGTATTAATTGTGAAGCGATTGATGTAAAGCGTAAATTCAAAGCAATTCGCTTTTGCGCTCAACACCTAACTATAAATATCTTCAAAATAAGTAATCGCCAAAGATTTGAGCAATAACTCTTGCTCCATTAGCGCATAAGATGGAATAGGTTTAATCAATTTCCAATGTGGCCAACCATCTTGGTCTAATCCTTCCAGCTCGTAAAAACCCATTTCGCTCAACAACCTGCAAGTGGCAATATGCATCAACTCTTCTTTTTGCCTTTTGCCTTTCCAGCACATTGGGATCCTAAGCTTAGAATTCCACGTGGACAAGTTGTCG
>JADMIO012610710.1_pt1 | contig 32388 bp, 22 predicted proteins | sample 8958161 | NCBI WGS metagenome assembly JADMIO01 (sample SAMN16585339, study PRJNA669376) | soil metagenome | isolation source: Crop rotation soil | place: USA: Cullars Rotation, Alabama | collected 2011
GCCGCGACTTCAAGTCACGTGAATTCCAAGCTTCGGATCCCACTGTGCTGGAAAGATATACAACTTGAGAATAAAAATAATCAAGAGTAATATAAAGTTTACAAAAAAACTTATATACTATCGAATATCAAGGGTAAAATCGTCAAAAAGATTTTGTTTTGTTTTATAATTACCAACAAATGCTATCATTGCGGCATTATCAGTGCAATGCACGCGAGAAGGATGGAAAAAAGGAAGATTATGTGATGCAGAAAATAGTTTTAATCGATTGGTAATATATTGGTTACAGGCAACCCCACCAACAAACGTTATTGCTTTCACCTGAGGATAAGCTTGCAAGGCAAGAGCCAATTTTTGTTCAAAAATATCGGCAATGCAAACTAAAAGCGAACTAGAAACTTCTTTTTGAAATTGGAGATCATCCGATTTTAGAAATGTTTTAGTTTTCAAATCATAGGCATTGCGATTGACTAAATCATAGAGCACTGCCGTTTTTAATCCAGAAAAACTAAAATCTAATGTTTTATGCTTTGATCGAGGATAATGATAAAAATCTTTAAATTCAACTTCTTTTGCTAATTTCTCTATAACCGGGCCGCCTGGATATGGCAAATTCATCAGTTTTGCAATTTTATCAAACGCTTCTCCTGCCGCGTCATCTTGAGTTTGCCCAAGCACCTCATAATCACCAAATCCCTTCATTAAATATAAAGAAGTATGACCACCAGAGGCCGTTATACAAAGATGAGGAAATGGAATCTCATGGTCTAAAAACGCAGAAAATGCATGTCCTTCTAAATGATTAATACCGATAAGCTTTTTCTTCTTTGCCCAGGCTATGGCCTTTGCAAAACAAACCCCAACAAGCAAAGAACCAGGAAGACCTGGCTTATTGGTTACGGCAACAGTAGTGATATCCTCAAGAGATAATTGTGCTTTTTTAAGCGCTTCTTTAACAATCACATTGATTTTTTCAAGTTGTGATCGAGAAGCTAATTCTGGCACAACTCCACCAAAATTTTTATGTAACTCTATTTGAGAAAAGAGCGCGGTGGAAAGAAGACCTTGTTCGCTATGATAGACTGCTGCTGCAGTCTCATCACATGATGTTTCTATGCCAAGGGTTGTTATTGGTCTATTCATCATACCATTGAATCGATAATAATGATTCTTTTTTGATCCGCCAAAGTTAAAGTCCTTCTATTCATCGGCGCATTCATGATTTTAGAATCAAAAGCATTCAATTCTAATTTAATGACAGCATCGAGCAGTTCTTCTTCAGTCTGATTAACATCCACTAAAGCATTATCCAAAAAAAGTGTGGGCAATTCAACAACCGAACCGCCTTTAAAATCTTGTACCCATTCTGGATAGCATTCAATAATAATAGTCTTATCAGAAATTTTTCCTGATTCTGGAACTCTTTTTTCCTTAATTACCCATTGATTATCAATAAAATCAAGCTCATATAACAAATAATCGTCCTGCGGATCTATTTTTAAATAATCAACTGTATTTATAACAGCAGTACCATCAGGATATTTTTTTGGCTCAAATTTTACGGCTGCTTGTGTAATCAGAACATCAAAATGGTATAGATCTGCTGCTTTTGGTATTTCAAAAGTAACTTTAGAACCAATCATTGAATGCAAACTTGTTGGAATTTGAGCCCCTCCACAATTAATATTAAGAGGAACAAGAATCGAATCTTTACTAAATTGAATAGTACCTATAACCAATGAAGGCGCAGCTACTATATAAGTACCAATTGAAAGAATAGTAAAAATGAAGGATACTATTATGTAGGATGTCATTTTTATTTTTTTCATACGTGGAGAACCTTATTCATTTAAAAATGTCCAGTACCTTTTAAATAACTATGATAACTCAAAGCTTTTTTAATTTCAAATATATGCAAAGCCCTCTACCCTTAAAATTTTTATTTTTCCTGAAAGGTTATCATGATTTCTAGGTATATAGTTTCATTTATGCAACGTTTTTTTACCTATGAACAATCGCCTCGAAAATTGGCTTTCACCTTTGTTATAGGTGTTTATATTGGAATTTCTCCCTTTGTTGGTTTCCATACCCTCATGACTTTTGTATTTGGATGGCTTTTTACCTTGAGCATTCCAGCATTGTTAGCAATATCAATTGCAGTGAATAACCCTTGGACGATGGTTCCTGTTTATTCTTTGGATCATTACTTTGGTAAATGGTTGCTCCATTTATTCAAAATAGATTTCACCCATCTAGAACCAGCCTGGATTGACTCCTGTAATAGTTTTTTACACAATACCATTGGCATTAGTGGATTATCCTTATCTGCTTTTTTAATTGGTGGAAATATATTAGGAATTAGCGTTGCACTTGCATTATATCCTCTCAGTAAAAAAATATTTGCACTCTATCTATCCAAACAGATCCCTCTTACAAAACAACCCCTTATGACTCAGGAAAATTAATAATTATGAAAATCATAACACAAAACAAAAAAGCATTTCATGATTACGATATTTTAGAAAAAATCGAAGCAGGAATAGTGCTCACTGGTGATGAGGTAAAATCACTACGAGCTGGCCAAGTATCCCTAATCGGTTCTTTTGCTGCCATCAAAAATGGTCAAATGACCCTCGTTAACTGTCGCATCACTCCTTATGAAAAAGCCTATCAAAAAGATGAAGATGCCGCTATCCGCTCACGCATACTCTTATTGCATAAAAGACAAATACTCAAGCTGATTGGTGAAATTGCTCAAAAGGGCATTACAGTGGTTCCACTCAAGTTTTATTTCAACGAAAAAAGTAAAGTCAAAGTCGAGCTTGGTATTGCTAAACATAAAAAAGCACCCAGTAAGAAAAAAGAATTAAAAGAACGTGATATTAAAAGAGAGACCAGCAGAGCATTGAAGGGGTACAAATAATACAAGATTTTTTAGAATAATCGATAAAAATTTGTTATAACAATTTAGGAAAATATGCGCTATTTCAATACAGCAGGACCTATAAACCCAAAAGATCATTATTATGTGCCACATAGATTAAATGAAGCTCAGCTTATTCAACTTATAGAACAGAAGAAATATTTTATTCTTCATGCTCCTCGACAAAGTGGAAAAACTACTGCAATTAACTTATTTGTTAAAGAAATTAATAAACAAGAGAACTATAAAGCATTATACATTAATGTTGAACCAGCTCAGATTGTACGAAGCAATGTTAATGAAGGCATGAGGATTATTTTAGCCCAAATAAAACAACAAGCAAAAATTACTTTTGAATCTTCTGATCCCATCTTTAGCATTATAGCTGAAACTTTACAAAATCCATCTGGAGCAAGTTTACAATATGCTTTGCAATCATGGTCAAGTGAATCAGATAAGCCAATACTTCTTTTTATCGATGAGATAGATTCTTTAATAGGTGATACTCTTATTTCTGTTTTACGCCAACTGCGAGCTGGTTATATCAATAGACCAGAACATTTCCCTCAATCAGTCTGTTTAATTGGTGTTAGAGATGTTCGGGATTATATGATATGGTCCGATATAGAAAAAACGAGTGTTTTGGGAGGCAGTGCATTTAATATTAAAGCAGAAAGCCTTGTATTGCCTAATTTTTCATTAGAACAAACTCGAATGTTATACGAACAACATACGCAAGATACTGGCCAACAATTCACTGATGAGGCAATTGAATATGCTTTTTATTTAACACAAGGCCAGCCATGGCTTGTTAATGCACTTGCATATCAAGCTTGTTTTGTTGATGTAACAGATAGAAGCCAATCAATTACAAAAGAAATCATTGAACAAGCAAAAGAAACACTTATTTTACGTCGAGACACTCATATTGACCAACTAGTACATAAATTACAAGAACAGCGAGTACGAAATATTATTGATCCGATTTTAAGCGGCACAGGAGAAGAGAAAGATTTTTCTCCGCATGATCTACAATATTTACGTGATTTGGGTCTCATTAGCTTGAAGGGCATTGCCATAGCAAATCCTATCTACCAAGAAATTATTCCCCGCGAATTATCATATACCAAACAAGAAAGTATTAACCAGGAACCATCTTGGTATAAAAATCAAGATGGTTCCCTTGATATGTGTAAAATACTCGAAGCATTCACGCAATTTTATCGAGAAAACTCAGAAATTTGGCGTGAAAAATTTGATTATAAAGAATCAGGACCACATTTACTCTTAATGGCATTTTTACAACGCATTATTAATGGCGGTGGGAAAATTCATCGTGAATATGCTTTAGGCAGAAAACGTGTAGATTTACTTATTACCTATAACAATCAAAAAATTGTTGTTGAATTAAAAGTAAAACGAGGTGAGAAAACTTTGATTGAAGGCCTAGAACAAACTGCTCATTATATGGATACAAATAATGCCAGCGAAGGCCATTTAGTTATCTTTGATCCTGACAATTCAAAAAAATGGGACGAAAAAATATACCAAAAAAAAGAAGTTTATGAAAACAAGTATATTTATGTGTGGGGTCTGTAGTTTAAAAATATAAATTCTGGAGATCAAATGAAGCACGTTTCTCTGCATTTTTCGATAATACTATTTTTTATACTTTGTTATTGGAATATTTGCTTACCAGAGGGTTTTGCTGCTGGCACTTTAGTAAAAATTCAAGATGGATATGTAAAAATAGAAGATTTGAATGTCGGTGACACAGTAGTTTGTTATGATTTTCACAAAAATTATACTTCAAGCATAATAACCAATATTAGTAAAAAACTTATTCCTTGCTATGTTTCTATTACTATAGCAGAAGAAACTATATACCTTTCTCCAGATCAATTATTGTATGATAAAAACAATGATTCTTGGATTATCGCATCATTGTTACAAACACACAATAGTATATTCAATCAACTAATTAAAGTTACATCAATTAAAGAACCAATCGAGGTTTATTTATTAAGCATTGCGCAACATCATAATTTTTTTATTACAACAACAGATCTTTGTGTACACAATTTTTTTCCGCCAGTGATTTTGGGTTTATCCATTGCATTTGGCTCAGGAGGATTAGAAATAGCAGGACTCAGTTGCGGCTTTGCAGGATTAGGAGCTTTTCTCGGATATAAATGGCGCCAGAAACATAAGCAAAGTCAATTTATTATAGAACCCATGCAATTTCCTATCACTCAAGAATCCCATGAAATTTACAATCTCAACGATGCACAAGCTCCTGGAATGCCAACAGAAAAGGATGGATTTTATCCTCCTAAAAAATGGGATGGCAAGAAGGTAAAAAATCCTAGAGGTCCAGGCTTTGGGTGGCCTGATCGGGATGGTAACATTTGGGTTCCATCAGGACCCAAAGGACATGGTGGTCCTCATTGGGATGTGCAAATTTCCGGAGGTAAAAAGTATCGCAATATTTTACCGGGTGGAAAAGAAAGATAGTTATTTTTATTAAAAAATGCAGAGATAAAATCTAATGAATGAACTTATTCTTACTCATAAACCTTCTCTATTCTTTTCAAAAGATGATGAGAAGTTGTGTCTGCGGTGGATAAAAAAAATTAAATCTATAGTTAAAACAGAAAAATCCAATAATCAATTTTATCTTTATACCAATTCAAATATAATTCCTGCAGAAGATATTTACAACCTTATAGCATTATTTAGGCGGTATGGTGGTGATAGTCAACAACTACAGGTTTTTATTAATCCACATAATAAAGATTTTTTTGAAAGATTGGATGGGATTGATATGGAAAACTATCATAAAGTATACCCTCAGCGAGAGATAGAGGCTCTTTCCAAAACGGAAGTTTATTTAAAATGCAAACCATTAAGATTTTATACTAAAAATGATGAAAATCTTATGTTTGGATTAATTGATAAAATTAAATCAGTAACACAATGTTATGGAATTGGACAAACCTTATATATAGCAATTGATCGTAAAAAAATATCACTTAATGACATAGCTAATTTAAAAGCGCTCTTTTCGCATTATCAATTTAATCAAAAACAACTCAATAAGTTTGCATCTATAAGTAAAATAAAATCTTGAAAAAATTTTTACAGATTAGCTACTTTAAGTTTGCGTTTAAAATAGTTATTTTTATTAGGATTCTACTATGAATGAAACACGTTATTTTTTGTTATGGCTAATGCCACCAATATTGCAAAACATTATCTTCATTTGGTTAATAGAAAACGATGATTTAATCCAAACGCCTCTACTTGACCAAGGTATATCTTTATTCATACAAAATGCTATCTCTTTATTGTTTGCCATCTTTTTTACAGTCTTGATTTTGGCCCTTGGAATGGATTTTTGTAAAAAAATAGGCGCACGTCTTTTGTTGTTGAGAAGTGATTACAGTGTTAAAGATGATATAATAAAACCAGCCCTGCTAGTTGGTTTGGTTGTTTCCGGTATTCTTTTTGCAATAGATCTATTCTATCCTCTTTCAAATCCATACGCCTTCGTTGTTATTCAAGGTGGACAGCAATTTTTTTATAGGTTAGCTAACAACTTACTTTCGGTGATTAGCTATGGTATAAATGTGTTTCTTTTTTGGTTTGCCGGTATTGCCTTATTAATAAGAAAAATATTGAAAAACACTTCTAGAGACTCGGCTATGTATGCAAGTATTATATTTATTTCCTTGATATGGAATATTGGAATGAGAGCATGGGGTTTGGGCGCATCACCTATTAACATTGATTTAGTTGTTCAAAGCGGTGTTAGTATCATTTTAGGTGTACTTTTCTGGAAAAAAGGATTTGAAACTGCAGTTCTCTGTCATCTCATCATAGTTTTTATTGTGCAGATGGCGGCTCTCGCAATTCATTTTTTGCATTGAATTAATCTTATCTTTTATACAGTAGCTGGAGCATTTGGATAAGATTTTTCCAAGAAAAAATATGTCCTTTTTCTCGCTTAATAGATTCTGATCCTCCATAAACCACAAATGATTCAGCAGTATCTTGCTTCGTGATTTTTTTCCAATCCATAAGACCATCAAAAAAACTAGTAGCAATAGTTTTAGTTGCCTTAATTTCAATAGGAATGAGAGTATTGAAGTTTTTTTCTATGATACAATCGATTTCATGCCCCTGAACATCTCGCCAAAAATAAATTTGCGGTGACTCATTATGATTATAGTTATATTTGAAAAATTCACTGATGATAAAGGATTCAAAGAGCGCTCCTCGCAGTGGATGATTAAATTGTAAAAATAAATTTTACTCTTTGGAAGGTAGACAAAGAATGTATTTTACTGTCTCAGACTTTTGAATAACTTATAATATTTCTCCCATCGTTTTTCACCTGCTCTCTTCTTCAAGTCATGCAGGGCATATCGAAAGAAGAAATTTATACAAGGTTCTTTTGTCCGTCGACTAGGGCAATCATCATCACATTTTTTGAATGGATTTTCTTTGATTAAAATAAGAAATGCTTCCTTACTATTTTCCATAATAGCCATTGCTATTAAGTGTTGATGTAAGAAACATGGATCTGTACTAGGCTTAAAAAATACATATTTCTCAAGTAAAGTTTTATTGGAACAAAGATCTTTGATATAAGACCAATCATTTAAAAAAATAGCACAAGCAAAGGAATAACCTATATTCCAAGAGTTTTCCATATCAATGTTTTTTACTATATTGCATGCTGCAATTTCTGTAAAGCGCTTAAATACGTCGCATTTTAGTGTATTCATAGACCAGAAAAAATAATTCTGTCGAACAACATTCATATAAACCTCTCGTATTCGACATTCAATCTCATCTATTGGTTTATATAAAGATTGAGTAGCTTCATCTTTATATATATTGTTACAAAGTATATAACTCATCAATAATGAAGCATCATAATTCAAAAATTGTATTAATTTTTCGCAAGCGAAAATATCATTATATACATACCACAATACACTCATCAAAAGTTTATCTCTTTTTTTATATTTACGTGCAGCTTCTGTTCTATATTCCTCCCAATCAAAAAATTTTGGCTTGTCTTCTTTTGTATCTGGCCGAGGGTCTATTGTTATTTGTTGCGCAAGAATACGTATATATTCTTTTTTTTTGCTGATATCTAATGACGAGCAACTTAAACTGCGATAAACAAGCTTTTCTTTTTTTTCATATGTTAAAAAAGGTGAAGTAAATCTTTGGCCCAAATTGTGTATACTAAAATAATTATGAAAATCTTTGCAAAGGAGGTTTAAAATACCATCAATCTTATTATTGGTATCTCCAATTCGCTTCCAAATATCCATGGGTAGATCTCCAATTACCAATAATGTATCCTTTTGGTTATCACTAGACATTGCATCCACTGTGAGAGAATTAATGTTCTTTTTCGTCTTCGGCATATATTTGATCAATTTAACTTTTATATCATCTAAAATAACTGGTTGAATATTCTTATAGCAATCATCTAAAAAACCATTTATCTCAACCAAAATACCTTCTCTTTTGGCTTGAATATCCTTATAAAAATCATTTATCTCAGCTGCAAGAACTTCTCTTTTGTTTTGAAGATCGTTGCGGAAACTATTAAATTCTTCATAGCTTATATATTGTGCAGAGTGAATAGCTGAAACATTCAATATTTCTGGCAAAAGAATTATCGTTAAAAAAATTATTATGGTGAAGCGAGATAATTTTGAAATCATATTTTCTATTTCTTCAGATATTATACGTGTATTATAAAAATTATTTTGGCATCATTTATTATATTAAATATTCTTGAATTGTATATAAGTAGAAATAAATATTCAATTTTCACATCACTTTTTTACTTGAGAAAACACACAACAATATATTTACTATTTCAAATACTCATCTATGATTAAGAAAAAAAAGAAAACCGCTAAACATTCATGGAAATAGAAAAAAAACGAAGTGGTATTATGAAGAAAATTTTTACTATTTTGATAACCCCAGCAATCTTATATTCTCACATCTGTGCAATGGACTTTGATAAAGATCACGGCGAGCTGCATTATGGACCAACATCTTTTACTTCTCACAGTAATGTTCAAGATACGCCTTATAAGAAAAAACTTGAAACTATCAGTACACATTTAAATAACGCTATCCCACAAGGTATCTTTTTCCAAACATCACCATCCAATTTAACGGAAAAAGAATATTTTAATCTTATAAAAATAGTGGAAAATAACTGCAAAGAAATTACTAATCCGTTCCTCATAGATCTCATGAAAGAAAATAAATATTTTAAGGCAACAATAGATTATTTTATTAATCTTGCTCATATAAACTTAAGCAATGTCACAACCAGCACACTCAATACCGTAATCGATCCAGCCCAACAACAACCAACAGCAGCGCTCAATAAGTTATGCAAAGTGTTAAAAGAATATGTAATGAATTATGCATGGGGTGAAATTAAACATTCCTATACGATGCGATTTTCTGGTCACACCAATAAAATCATCTGCCTTGATATCAACCAAGAGTCTCATCGCGCAGCAAGTATAAGTTGCGATGGAAGCTGTAAAGTATGGGATATTGCTACATGTAAAGAACTTTATACACTTGCATGTAACAATTGTCGATGTATAAAATTTAACCAGAATGGTACTTTACTTGCCACAACAGAAGAAAACATTAGGTTTGAGTCGAAAATTAAGATATGGCACATTACAGCATCAAAACCAGAATCTCCTCAACATATAGTAAATCACAAGACTGAGTATTATATTCATAAGTTGTTTTTTTTTGGAAAACAATTAGCTGTTTTTGAGGAAAACTGTATGGACCAATATAAACTGAATAAAAACGGTACGGTTACTAATTTGGGGTGGACGCAGTGTAAATGTATACAAGATACAAAAATTCATGATAGCATGATTCATAAAAATGATTGGTTTTTAACCCAAAATTCGCTTTATTTGTTTCTCTGTAAACAAGCAGTTATTAATACCCCATTTAAAGATTCTTTGTTTTCTATCACTAAAACTACCCCCTATCAAAAACTAGTCCCCTACGCACAAGATCTTGTTAAAGCAGATATGAAAACCAAAAGAGGGGTTACAATTAATTCTTCAATTTAACCCTGCTATTAGTCTTCACACGTTAGAAATTCCGTGAAGAAATTGGGTATCTTTCGTCGCGTTCATCCTGACCCTTCGGCAAGCTCAGGAGTAAACGCCCGCCTGCCCTCCGAAGCCTCCGGCGAAGGACGGGTCGAAGGATTTAGCGCATATTCTTGATCCCCAACTTCGATATTCTTCGTTGGGGTCCCCATTCAAAGGTACTCTTTTCATGGGGTCAAAATTGGGGCTATAGAAACCCTTTTGACAATATCTTTGAGTCTTTTAAACTAGAATATAGAGACTAATTTCTTTATTGTAATTTTTTATTGAAGGCTTCTATGAAAAAGATCAATCTATTATTTTTTTTCTTCATATCGATTCCCGTCATTTCTATAACTTTGTCACTGGCAAAAAATAACTATGACCATCAATCACTAAAAACTGATGCGAGCGGAGCTCTCTATTTACCGCATCGATCAGCAACTAGTACTCAATCCCCGCAAGAATATCTTAATTCATTTTTGCCGGCAGGCTTTGTGATTCTTATGTTTTTTGCAGAATGGTGCCCGCCATGTCAACGCATGTGTCCTCTTATTGATGTCTCAGCCAATCAATTATCCAGCGTTACTTTCTTAAAAGTTAATAGAGATTATTTTAAAGATCTTGCACAAATATATGGTATCACCAGCATTCCAACACTTATATTCTTACATGATGGAAAAGAAATTAGTCGTTACGATGGTGGAGCATTAACGCAAGCAAAGCTGAATAAACTGATTAAAACAACATACAACATTTAAGTGTTATTGGAGGGTTGAAGAAGCTGTCCAACAAGGCCAAATACCCATCCACCTATAGCAAGTACGATAGTTACTACTACTGCTAGCTTTTGCTGACTATTAGAAATTGCTAATTGTTTAATTTCTTCTCGTTGTAAGTCTATATGCATATCTTTAGCAGGTGTATGGTTTTCTTTATTGTTTGTGCGATTTATCCCGTCTTTTATTGCATAATAGTGAAGTTGTTTATAAAGCCCTGGATTTTTCTCTTGTATATTTCTCCATTTCTTATCTATATTTTCTTCTGGATTTATTCTGAAAGGAGTGATTCTTTGCCACCATTCAGGAGCTGAATTTGTTGTATTGTCACTATAATTTTGGGCCATTTGCTGAAATACTCGAGGATTAACATCGAGCATTTCTACTAATTCTACAAAATCCAACACATCCTCCAATAGCATATTGTCATTCTGAGCAATGATATATACATCTGAATTCAATTTTTTTATAATTTCCCATACTTGATCTTCTGTATAATAGCGATTTCCGCTGGTACATTTCTGTCCGAGAATATTTTCTACTCTTTCTGTGATTTCAGTAGATACTCTTTTTGTTTGATGTGAAGGAGTTTTCTTTTTTTGTTTCGGATCTAAACTATTGGGTGCTCCATTTGTTTCATCCATATTTTGTGTAGGAATTGAATTTACCCCAATAGATCGTTTGGGTAGCGACCGAACGGTTTTTATACGTTGTATTGTTTGAAATAGATCATTGTGATCAGAGATAGGAGTCTTTGGAGTTTTATGTGAACTACTTGCTCCTGTTCTCTGTAGCTCAGAAGGTTGTTGTAGGGCCTGTAGATTTATGTCAAATTGAGGTTTCGTTTTAGGAATTAAATCAGGATCTGTAAGAGGTTTTGGAGGTATTTCCACAGAAATTTGGCCATCATCATGGAACTGTCGATCTGAATCTTGGATTTCCATAGTATACGTAGTTATAAAAAGCAAACAATGTACAATAATAATTCCATATCTATTCATAAAGGCCTCCTGGTGATCTTCAGTTATCTTCTTCAGATGATGCTTGATGATTGTGATTATGAGAAGATGAGGATTGATGTGGAGTGGTGGTAGTTGAAGCAGTACGAGATTGCAATTTTTCCTTTTTGAAATCTTCTATTACTTGTTTTAATTGCACCACATCTTTAATGGGAATGCGAGGACTATCTTTTTTAGTTACAGAACAAAGATATATGCCAGTTATGAAAAAACACCATAGATAAAAATAATACTTTAACATATCGCTTACCCCCTTTAACGAATGTTTTAAAACTATTTGTAGTGTACCCAAACATGTATACAAAAAAAAAGAAGAAAGCAAAAAAACTTTCTTCTTGTAGATATAATAGCGATTTTAAGTATTTACCACTCCAATGAACCGGCTGTCTGATATTCAGTGACGCGGGATTCAAAGAAATTCTTTTCTTTACTCAAATCAGTTGATTGAGACATCCAAGGGAATGGATTTTTAGTATCAAATAATTTTGGCAAATCAATACGCTCCAAACGTCTATCAGTGATATATTCCACGTATTCGCCAAACTGGTAGGCATTAATGCCAAGCATTCCTTGTGGGCATGCATCCAATGCATATTGTTTTTCTAATTCAACAGCTTTTTTAATAAGCTCGATAATTTCTTGTTGAAATGATTCAGTCCAGATTTCAGGGTTCTCTGCTTTGATAACGTTAATTAAATCACATCCAAATGCTAAATGAAGACTTTCATCGCGCATAATATATTCAAATTGTTCCCCAATGCCAATCATTTTATTTTGGCGTTTTAACGCAAGCATCATTGCAAATCCAGCATAAAAGAAAATACCTTCCATAATCACATAAAAACCAATAAGATCATGTAAGAATCGTTGAATGTTTTCTAATGTATCTGTTTTAAATTCTGGATCCAAAATTGATTGAGTAAGCCCTACCACAAAATCATCTTTTGCTTTAATGGAAGGAATTACTTCATACATAGTATAAATTTCATCAGGATTTAGCCCTAATGAATCACAGCAATAAATGAATGTATCTGTATGTATCGCTTCTTCATATGCTTGGCGTAATAAATATTGGCGGCACTCTGGGTTTGTTACATGCTTATAAACAGTTAACACCAAATTATTTGCTGTTAATGATTCTGCTGTTGAGAAAAATCCAAGATTCCAAAGAATAAGTCGTCGTTCTGATTCTGTTAAAACAGTGGATGATTTCCATTGTTCAACATCATATTGCATTGATACTTCTTCAGGGGTCCAGTTATTAGCAACGCCATCTTTATAGTGTTGACGAGCCCATGGATATCTCATTGGTAAAATTTTATTTGGGTCGATTGTTGAATTATTAATTATTCCACTTTTATTCATGAGTTTACCTATTCAATTTTACATTAATTTATATTCTTCTACCGAGTCCGTAAGTCTACAACTCCGTCTAATTCTTACTCTCAATTCTGCTTATTCTTGATTGGGGTCCCCGTAAAAAAATTTTTTTAATGGGTTTTTTTACTGGCATACATCGCATTCAGGGTCAGCTGAAATACTGCATGTTTTGCCGGCAACAATATCTTCGTCTGTTCGAATGCTCTCTTCTTGAGTACTCGCAAAGCTTACTGTTTGTATTGTGGCTGTATTGGTTTGCGTATTGCTAGGACTCATAGTTTCCATTGCTTTATAAACGCGTTTTTGAGTAAATCCAAATTTTGCCGCATCAAGACTCGATTTTTCAATCTGACTTGCCCCAAGAGTTCGCAAATAATAAGTAGTCTTTAAACCACATTTCCATGCTGCTAAATAAATATCATTAAGCATTTTACCGGAAACTCCGCGCATGAAAACGTTATGAGATATACTTTGATCAAGCCATTTGCCTCGTGCTGCAGTAATATGAATCAGGTGCAATGAATCGATTTCAAATGCTTCTTTATATTTATTCTTAAGATCTTGTGGAATGATTTCAATCATTTGAACATTTCCATCATAATATTTAAGAAGTTCAAGCATTTGGTTATCCCACAATCCTAGTGCTTTCAAATCATCGACTAAATACCTATTAACAACCGTGAATTCGCCACTCATATTTGCTTTGACGTAAATGTTTTTATAGATAGGCTCAATAGACGGAAATACCCCAGCAATATTAGCAATAGTTGCAGTCGGTGCAATTGCCATAACATTCGAATTACGCATACCATATTGTTTTACGTATTCACGAACTGGTGTCCAATTAAGAACAGATTTTCGCGATACTTCCACTGGAACTCCGCGCTCTTTCTCTAATAAATCGATGGTATCTTGAGGAAAAATGCCGCGGTCCCACTTTGACCCTTTATAAGACGAATAAGCGCCTTTTTCTTTGGCAAGTTGAGAAGAAGTCAGAATCGCATGATACGCAATAAATTCCATAACTTCGTCAGAATAAGCTATTGCTTCTTGAGTTGCAAAATTTATATTCACTTGATAGAGCAAATCTTGGAATCCCATCAAACCAAGACCAACCGGCCTATGACGTAAATTTGAGGTTTGTGTTTCTTTGACTGGATAATAATTAATATCAATCACATTATCAAGCATTCGAACGGCAGTCGATACTGTTTTGCTTAACTTTTCTTCATCGAGTTTATTATGTTTCACATGATTTGCTAAATTGATTGATCCGAGATTGCATACAGCAATCTCTTCTGCTGATGTATTAAGCGTAATTTCTGTGCAAAGATTAGAACTATGTACCACGCCAACATGATCTTGTGGCGAGCGAACATTGCAAGGATCTTTAAATGTAATCCATGGATGACCAGTTTCAAATAACTTGCTTAACATTTTTCGCCATAATTCTCGTGCTGATACTATTTTATACATTTTAATAGCATCAAGTTTGACCATGTCTTCATATTCGCAATACCGCTTTTCAAATGCTTTGCCATAAAGATGATGCAAATCAGGTGCTTCTTCCGGAGAGAATAAAGTCCACGGTGCATCAGCCATTACACGCTTAATAAACAAATCAGGAATCCAATTTGCAGTATTAATATCATGAGTTCTGCGGCGCTCATCACCAGTGTTTTTCCGCAAATCAATAAAGTCTTCTATTTCTAAATGCCATGTTTCCAAATAAACAACTGCAGCACTTCGGCGCTTACCGCTTCTATTAATTGCAGCAACCACATCGTTATTAATTTTCAAGAATGGAATAACGCCTTGGCTTTCTGTTTTAATCGAATCAATCATGGAACCACAGGCACGAATATTGCTCCAATCAACTGCAACTCCGCCAGACCACTTTGCCAGCTGAGCAGAATCTGAATAACTTTTAAAGATATCGATTAAATCATCTTCAACGGTTGAAAGAAAGCAAGAGCTTAATTGTGGCCGCAATAAACCTGCATGCAATAAGGTTGGAGTACTGGGCACATAATGCAACGTGGACATTACGGTATAAAACTTTACTGCTGCTGCATTTTTATCGGGCTCATTATAAGAAAGACCCATTGCTATACGCATCCAAAATGATTGCGGCAATTCAATATGGCGAGTTTCATATTTCAAAAAATAACGTTTATACAGTGTATGAATTCCCATATAATCGAATAAAGAATCTCGACTCAAATCCAATTGCTGAGAAAGATACTCTAAATCAAAATCGGCAAGACGACGATCCAGCAATTCTAATTCTATACCGGTTGTTATACCATTAACGAAAGATTTGCGATAAACAGTTTCGTTATCAGTGCGCATAAAAGAATTATGTGTTACTTGTCGAAATAACTTTTTAAGCTGTAACCGTACTGCCACTTTACTATACATTGGGTCTTGCTCAATGAAAGCAATCGTTGCAAGAATTAAAGAATCAGCGATTCCTGAGGGAGTGATTCCATCAAAAAGATTTTTTACTGTTTCTTTAAGAATCAATTCTTGATCCACGAATGATTCATATCCAATGCAGGCCCAGCTAATCGTTTGTCGTAGCCGCTTTTCATTAACTGTTTCACGAATTCCATCAGGTTTAACAACAGAAAACATATATAAATTTTGTTCTGTTTTATCACCCACATCACTTATCAAAAAGGGTGCGGCTGAGACTCGATTATGCTGTTCCATATCATCCTTTCGTATTTAAAATATCCAATGAATTCATCTATCCTTAATCTTCACAAACTTCATCTAAAATTATCGCAATGGCACCTCTTATTAACAATACGGCTCCTCCATTTTTTAATTAAAACTTTTTCAAAATAGTTGCTATATGAAAAAAGAATCAATCTTGTATTTATCTAGGATAATGACTAAGTTCCTTATAATCAAATAGTTTTTTAACTTTTTTATTCAAAATATATTCTAAAATATTTTAGAGCAATCGATTTATATTTATTTCTTTTAGAATAAAAACTTGGAGTAGCAATATGTTTCTATTTTTGCATCACGAGCGTCTTGATTGGTTATTTGCGCTTCTAAATTTTTGAGTTTTTAAATATTAATAAGTAAATAAAATTAAATTTTTATTATGGGAGGTAATCTATTGGAGTTATTAGCATAAGACTTGTCGCTAGCCTTTTATAGTAAAAGATAATTTAATGCGCTTCTTTGTTTGGGTTGTTATAATATACCTAATGTGTATAATAGAAAATAGTAAAAAAAAATAAATTGCAATATTTTCGAGTCTAGTGTATGATTTTTTTCAAAGCGACATTCTTTATTTGTGTGAATTTGTTGAGCATGAGTTCTATTATTATATGCTCTAGTAGAAGAATTGTTCAAACGCGCAAGCAGATATTTGAAACTCCGAAAATAACGAATGAATTAATTAGCTCTATTAAAATTCATAAAGATTGGTCTGATAAGGTAAAAATTCATCTTTTGGAACATCTGGCATGGAATCCAAATCTATTTTTAAAAGATGCAAAAGATATTCCAAGCTTTACGTTACAATTGCAAGAGGCTTTGAGGCCGTTTGGTAAAAGCTTACCGCAAAACTATAACGGGGAAGGATCGTTACCTATATTTTCTGATTCCACAATTACATTGCCTATAATAGAATGTCAAAATTTAAAAAAAACAATCGATATCATATGCGCTGAATTGAGAACGGTAAAAGTTACAGGCTTAGACCGAAAGATAGAAGTATTGCGAAACAATATCGAAAAACTCAATGCTTTGGGTCAACCACAAGAAAATATAAATTTCACAGAAATAATACAGCATCAAAACTCTATAAGGAAAAACTTTAATAGGCTTTTAGGGTTTGTTGATGAAAAACGTATGTATATTAAAGATGTGCAAGTATTAGAAAAAGATATTGAGCGAGTTATCGCCCTGCAAAAATGTATTCAACTAAAAGATGAGCCTACAAATGAAGCAATAGAAAAAACGATACAAGATCACAGACAATATCGCGATAATATAATAAAAGAAGCAGAAAAGGCTTTAGTTGGGGTGCAAAAAGAAGGGTTAAAAATAATCCCCAATGAAATAGTGCAGAAAGCGTTAACCACATCGATTGTAATTTCTCATACAGAGTTTGGCGCAAATTATGAAAAATTAATTCACGAAAAGAAACATGATGATCTTGTTGTTGAAAAAAAGAAAACAAGAAAAGATGATTCAAGGGGGAAAGAAGTCGACCCAAAAGATGAGGATGAGGAAAGTGGTCAGTCAAATCTTTCATTAAACAAAGATGGTTTTCCTGATCAAGCAACGCAAGAGCAGTGCAATGAGTTCGAATCTCAAGATCAAGGTCAAGGTCAAGATCTTTCACCGCGTGATCAGTCAATTGATAAATTGGCAGAAAATCCGCCGGTAGCTCCACCCTTTAATAAAGAGACTAGCAGTGATCCAGAAAAAATAACTAATCAAGTTAATCATCAGCCATTAAACCAAGAAGAGTCGCCTCCCAAAGAAACGTATTTTGAATTGTTTTGTCGCTTATTCATAACTTTTTTGTCTCTTTTAAATCCCTTAAGATTTTTAAAGTAATAGCATTAATTTACGCATAAATCAATGCATAAAATTATATTTTCTTATCTATTCTTATAAAAACAATAAAAAAAAATAACAATTTCTTACATTTATTTATAATAATTTTGTATAATAGAAACAAAGATAAAAATTCAACTCTATTGGATAAGTTAAACAAAGAAAGATATAGAATGAAATTAATAAAAAATACTTACTTATATATATCAATACTTTTTACTTTATCTTCTTGGGCAATGGATCAAGATTTAATGCAACAATTACAAGAATCTAGTATTTTTTCGAGTAGCGAAGATCCTATTGCTTCTTCTATACTGCAACCAAAAATTAAGGATTTTGCTTTCTTTGATTTTTATAAATCTTATTATGAAAATGACCGAGATAGTGCTCAGCAAGCAGTGAATCAGCTACTTACAAATAAAAATATCCGTTATACTGCCACTATTCAATCTTTTTTGCAACCCTCTTCTAATGTTTCAATTGATAGAGTTAAAGAATCAATTAATAGGGAATATCTGCACAAGAATCCAGATGATTTATCTAATATTGTCCATTATTTTATAAATCTTGTTAAAACTGAAAAAAATGAAAGGGCTAAAAATGATGCAATTAGTATCTTGGATGCATTAAAACAACAAGAACAGTGCAACATGATTTGCCAGATAACTATTGATAATTATATAAAACGTTTGCAAAAAAATGAATTTAATGATGTTAGCGCTGAAATAATACTCAATTCGTATGATATATCAAAATATCCACTTCAAATATCATCTAGTCCAGCAATACCCACTAATCCTATCTTGGAAGCAGAAAGAAAAAAGATGCAGGATTTACAACGTCTTAAAAAGATGTCCTTTAAATTATTAGAAGAAGATTTGAATTCGTTGGTCAGAAACCGAGATAAACGCTCTGTGATTGATACTATTCAAAGTACGATAGATCAAATAATTTACTTTATAAAAGAGTATGATTATTCGGAAGGTACTCGAATAAAGAACCTTAACGCAATTAAAGATCGATTAAGAGAAATTAAGCAAAGCTCTAATATTGAAGAAGAAATTAAAGAGATTCAAGAAGTAAAAGAAACAACGCGCAATCTTATCATATTAAACAAAGGAAAAGAAGACGAGCAACAATATTATACTTCTGAGTTTAAAAGATGGAGAGAACTTCTAGATGCAATAATCAAAGAAACAATAGAACGTATCGAGCAGAATGTTGTGGCGCATCCTGAAGATTTTCAAGCTAGTAGTATTGGAGTCCAAGCAAGAATGACTCAAAGTATAAAAGAGAAAGAAGAGCAAAGTCAAAGGGCTCAAAATATTTGGTCTGATAATACTGATGATCGTATTACATATATTAAAGCAAGAAATTGGGACGATGCAACTAAGATATTCATCTTACATGTATTATTATGGGATGCTCATAAGTCTTATAAAAAGAAAGAGGATACCATACACCAAATTAAATTGAGCCAAGCTATAAGTGAATTAGAGCAAAGACCAAAAGATTTTAGTTCATTTAAAAATTTATCAAAAAAAGAGAGAAAACAACTTAATGCATTCTGGGATAAAAAAACTTTTAAAATCGTTGCTAATAAAGGAGAAAAGGAAAAGCCTTCTTCTGAATACATTCAATTATTTTTAGAAAAAGATGCAGATCAGATTATACAAGATAAAATGAATGGTGCCGATCCAAAATTAAAAGAATTTATAAAAAGTTTTATCAACGAACAAAAAAATATAGAAATAATTAATCCTTATCTTAGACTTAAAACCTATTATGATCAGATACAAGAGAAAAAAAGCTTTTTGAAATCTGATTTATTTAAAGAATTATCTGCAAAAGCTGCTTTATTTAGACAAGAACATTCTCCATCACTGATCAAAAAATTAAGTCAGACTATTGGTTTGTCTGTGAACGAAAAGGTTCAATTTCTCAATAAAGCTTTTGGCACTCCTCATGAAAAAATAGATCAAGACAAAATAAAAGAGGGACTTGAGGCGATAAACGAAGAAAGAGAAAAAATCTTGCAACAATCTGATGATAAAGGCAACAAAAAAACTAAAGATCAAATAAATGCGTCTATACAACAAACTCAAGAAAAAATAGATACTATTATAGAACAAGAATTACAAAAAATTAATGCAATAAAAGGTTCTACTGATTTAAACATTCTTAATAATGCTCTCGAAAAAATTCAAGATTTCAAAAAATATGTCTCCGAAATTAATTTTGAGTTAATACGAAAATTAGAGCAAGCTGAAAACGCTATAAAAGAATTAATAAATCCTCTTCCTCGTTTAGCAAAGGAAAGTAAAGAAGTTATCTCCAAGCAAAAAATTGCGAATGACTATTTTATAGCGGTTTTAAAATTGATAAATAAATACGATGAAACAATGGATGAAGAAAATATCAATCAAGCAATTAAACTTTTTCAAGACAATATGAGAGAGGTAATATTAGTTTCTGGTTTATTTTCTCCTATAAAATGGATACATAGTTTTATTTGGGGAAATTATAAATATGATGTTCCAATTGAAGAAAATATAGAACCATATAGAAAAAAATCCGACAAAACGATAGACACAGAAAAACTTAAACAAGATTTGATTAATGCTTACTTTAAAAAATATCCTAATGATTTATGTGCGTCTACTGTATTGCTTTTAAATAATATTCCAAGCAATGAAAACTTAGTAAAAAAAGATATTAAAAAAATGTTACTTTTACTGCAGGAAAAAAAACAAATCTATCCAAAAAATTTCAATGCTCTTGAAAAAATCCTTTTGATAGGTCTTTGGAATGAAGAGAAAATGGGTGCATTTATTCTTATTTTTAATGATGTGTGCAATCTATTAAAAAGTTCTGATTTAACTGATTCTCAAACGCAAGAAATTAAGTTAGCGATTGAATCTTTAAATAATGCTAAGGATGCGTCCTCAATTGATGTATTGATAAAGAAAATTAATGATATTTATAATAATCCACTAAAACCATCAAAAGAAGAACCCAAAGAAAAACTAGAAGCAAATAAGCCAACAAAAGAAAGCCCAATAATAGAATTAGCAGAAACATTAACTCCTAAGGAAAATAAACCAGACCTCGACTTTCGGTCTACAAAAAAACCTACAACCGAAGAACCAACAAGGAATGTTTTGCCAGCAAAGCCAGATCTATCATCATTAAAAGAAGAACCTCTCTCAGCTGAAAGAAGACAAACACCATCAGCTGAAAGAAGACAAACACCATCAATTGAACCTCTAAAAGTCAAAACAACTATCCCAACGGCGAAAATAGAAGCAACAGAAGAACAATCAAAATTGAAACAACCGAAAATTTCACCTGAAGATGAAGAAGCAAAAGAATTACTGGATAAATGGATTGGAATATCAAAATCAGATAAGCAATCTGATTTGGTCTTTAACCAGTTAACAGAAGAAAAAAGAAAAATAAAAAAATATTTAAATAATAAGACTGATCGGACTCAAGATATTCAAGATGCATTACAAGCAATTAACTCAGAATATATTCAAAAGACCCCTCCTAACCAAATTGGAAGTTTCATTATAGAACCAATACAAAAAGGCGCAATTATAATTAAGAATGTGTCCCTAAAGGAATTAAATGCATACGAAAATCAAATAAATATGTATACAAAATCAGGGAAGTTAACCGATGAAAACAAACAAAATGCAAAGGTGGCACTAAATCTAGTTAATGCGAAAAGAAGAGAATTGATGAGCAGTAGTCTATTGGCTACAAAAATGGAAGAATTATCTTTAAAGGTTATTAAATCTGAAGAAAAACAACAATTGGAAGTTTCTTTACTAAGGGCATTAGATACGTCGGCCCTCAATTTATATCAAATCGATAAAAAAGAATTTACTAGGGATAGCCGATCATTTATAGAAAGTATAATAAAAATCGGAGAGAATATTGCAAAAATAGATAACCAAGATTATTATGCTCCATATATTTTAGCGCTAGGAACACATCCTTTTCTAGATACTGATGAGATAGCTCAAGATAATTCTTTAATGTTTGCAGATGAATCATTATTTAATTTTACAACGCAGAGCGGCAGAACAATTAGTTTTGATTTATTTAAAAAATCTTGTGCACAAATAGCTCAGTGTTTTGTAGGTTTTCCAGTACCAAGGAGAAAACCGGTAGTTATTGAAGAATCAAAACGAGACAACTTAACCATTGAGCAAGGTCAAGAAACCATTGAAGCTCCTGATGTTCCAACGACGAAAATAGAAGCAACAGAAGACAAATCGAAATTGAAAGAACCGCAAATTTCACTTGAAGATGAAAAAGCAAAACAATTATTAGATCAATGGATTTCACAATCAGCAACTTCAGGTTCTTCAGGATTATCTTTTGGAACATTAACTCAACAAGAAAAGATTATAGAAGATTATTTAGGGAAAAACATTGGAATTGAACAGACAGAAGATATAAAGGCTGCTTTAAAAAAAATCAAAATAGAACTAATTAGAACAACACCACTTGATCAAGTTAAAGGTGCCATTTTTCCAATATTGACGAAAGAAGAAATAGACAAAGACAAAACTATGATGGATAATTTATCTTTGGATGAACTGAAAGCATATACTGCTTTAGTAACTACTTACAGAGATCTACAAGGTAAAAAATCTTCGGAACGACAAGAAGCTAATGAGGTATTGAAAAATTTACTCCTTACTTCTTTAAGAAGAGAACAAGATTTACTGCCTGACAATAATGACCGTTCTACTCAACTCGAAAAAGTGTTTTTGAATGTTCTAAAGAATACACTTCTTTCAAAGACTGAAAATGATTTGTATCAAAATATAAAGACAGCACAATTTTCCGAAGATACAAAACAATTAATGAAAAATATAATCACATTAAGTGATTTGGTTGATACAATAGAATCTATTCAAAATTATAGTCAATATTTCATGATGATTGCAGAACATCCTTTCTTAAGTGAGGAGCAAGACACACCATCATTAATGCGTATTCATCCTACAGTCTTTAGCTATGACGTGAATGGAGTGGAGTATCCATTCCAGAAATTTAAAGAAGCATGTCAAAAAATAGCAAGTAAAATTACTGGCTTTCCAATACCAAAACAAGATCAACAAGAACAAATTGTTTATGCCGACCCTACTACAGGTGCGACCGATTCCCGGGATAGAGCTGGTATTCCACAATTTGTTGTTAAGTCAGGGCAATCACAAGATACTTCTCGGATATCCGCTGGTAGCACACCAGGTGGTGCTACACCCAAACCAAAGGCTAATGTAAAAAAAGGTGGTTCGAATAGTTTCCAATTGACTCCGCAAAAGCCAACTTCGCAACCGACAAAATTGGAAAAAAAATCTGAAATTCCTGTTGCTACGTTACACTTACATCATGAACCAGAAAGAAATCTTGCAAAAGAACAAGAGCAATTTAAACAAGAGTTGGAGAATGATTTCTTAAGCAATCATCTTATTTCTAAACAATTAAAGAATATTGCATTTCCATTATATACCATTTATCAAATTCCATTTGATGCAGATTTTACTAATATCAAAGATCGACAAAAAATGATAGAAGGTGTTAACAATATTTCAAATGGAATTACCGAATATGTAAAAATTCATGGATCGCCTGTAGAAACCGCTTTACATGGATTGCCTGTAGAAACCGCTTTGAAAGATTATATTGATTCTATTGCTCAACACCCATTATTAATAGCATTAACCAACAATAATCCAAATACAAAAGTTTCTTATTCTCAGTGGAAAAATTCGTTTGGTGAAGGAAACATACCATTTAAATTATCATGTACGACAATTCATCAATACTTTCCAAGTTTTCCTACTGTACCAGCATGGGAAAAATCGGAAGAGGAAACTCCAATGCCATCGAAAGAGGAAGGCCTAACGTCATTTGAAATTGAAAAACCGCAGGTACAACAAGCCATATCTCAACTATCTGCAGATGCTATACTAAGATTAATTGAAGAACCGCGAAGGGTTGAACTTCAACCTTCTATTGCAATCGGTCCAACTTCTTCTTTTGATATTCATCAAAATATACCAACTCAACCACAGCCTGAACTTCCAGTCAAAACACCTGAAGAACAACCAGCAGGAGGATTGTTGTCAGGACTAACCAATTTCTTTGCTAGAATTGGTAACGCTATCTGGAATGGAATAAGAAGATTATTTGGATATTAATATTTATAGCTACTTTTTGAAAAACAAACATGAAAATATATATCGTTGCTTTTATGGCATTATTATCTATTTCTTTGATTAATTCTATGCAACAAGAGAAGAAACAAGATGATCCACTACAATTGATACTCACAGATGCAGAAAATAGACTTCTCAGAGAAAAAGGTAAACTTAAAAAACCAAATAATCCATCTGTAAGAACAAGTAAAACAGGGTTTTCTTCTTCAATTAATTCCGGAAATCGTTTATCTAATGCTCTTACATTAGGAGTACAGACAGATAAGGATTTCTTTGAACGTAGAATTGAATTAATAAAAGCTTTGCAAGCTGCAAATAATATTCCAGCATTAATTTACGGCGAACAAGAAGGATTTTCTTTAAATTCTCTCTGTATGATCAATTTAATCATTGGTATAGGAAATTCTATAGGTGGTATATCTCATCAAAACCCACACTTACAACAAAAAGATCTATCGCAGTTTGTTATTTCTTTGATGCATCAGCATCCATTACTCGATCGAAACTCTTCTCCTTTATTATGCATTTCATCTCGAGCAAGTATTAATAAATTTAAGGGAAAATATAACGAGTTTGAATCCGCATGCAAAGCTATTAATACTGTTCTTTCGCAGTTTCCTATTCCTCAAGCATGCAAAGATTCGTGTTTTTTTAATATTTTGGAGACTATTGAATCATTTCAGCACATAAAAGATTTTAAAGATAAGCAGCTTAGAAACATTATTGATAATTCTTTTCCACAATCAATTCTCGTTTTGCAAGTAATGCGATTAGAGCTTATAAATGCAATCGATAAGAAAAATGAACAATTAAAACATCAATTAGAATCATTGTATCCTCACCAACATCGTATTCTGGAAGATATTAAGCTTGATAGACAAGATTATAATAGTTTAAAAAAAGAAATTAATTATTTTTTTTCCGACGATAACAGTATGGTGGAAGATTGTAAAAAAACTCTTCTACAAAGTTTAGAAAATAGAAATCAACCATCAGCATCAGTAATTACAGCAAAAGAAAAGAAAAATACAATATCATTGCCAGCAGTAGAAAATAAAAAACCAATAGATAAAACACAAAAAAATGAAATAAAAAACAATGCACAAGAAAGTAACGAAAAAAAGCAAAAAGAAATAGAAAAAAAACCTGAAAACGATCCAACTCAACCAGCAGCATCACAAAATCCAACTCTTAAAAAAGAACCAATACTATCTTCCCAAAGAATTGCATTATTAACGGGACTCGGTTTTGCTGGCTGTTTCTTCTTATATATGTTCAAGCATCCAGAGACAATTAATACAATAATAAAGACTTTGTTTTCTCACAAAACTGCTTTAAATCATGCGTAAGTCGCTCGTATAATTGTTCTTTGGTGCTAACACCCTCTATGATTTCTCGAAACGCCTTTGTCCCTACTGCTTTATCAAAGGTTGATGAAAAAATAAGCGGTATTCCTTCTTTTTTAAAAAAATGAACAAGATCTAATACAAGATCAAATGATTTCAGATCATTTATTCTATTAAAAAGTAATCGAAGGCCATTACTTTTTTTGGTGGTGTATATTGTGCTTTGTATGCCATAGTGTTGCAATATATCTTGTAGTCGTTGCCACATATCAACGTTCACTTTGATTGTTTTTGGCAGCATAATGCATTGAAATGATAAGGGGGTTCCCACTCCCACATCAAATGGCTTGATTTCTCCTAATAATCCTAGAAAACTATAACCATAACATGATTGCAGAGATTTTAAATTAGGAGAAAGTTGATGTAAAAATGGTCCGGCAAATCCACTCTTGCGGTCATATCCGGTCATGCAAACAATATGTAATGATACTTTTTTTGGCATTATATATTCATTAAAATAGTGCGCTAATTCTCCGATTGTTAATCCATGGCGCAATGGTATTGGGGCAATAGAAATGAATGAAATAAGATCAGGGTCAACTAAGGGGCCTTGAATAGTTGAACCTAAAGGGTTGGGGCGATCAAGGACTATAAAGGGTTTATTGTATTCTGCTGCTATTTTCATGGTATTCAACAAGGTGGAAATATACGTATAATGGCGCATACCAGAATCTTGAATATCAAAAAATAATGCATCAATATTTTCTATATGTTCTGGTTTTATCATTTTACCCGAACCATTGCCATATAAACTCAAGATAGGAATATTAGTTTTGCTATCAACTGCATCGCTAACAGGTTTTCCTGCAAGCGTCCCATTGAGGCCATGCTCAGGAACGAAAATATAACGAAGATTAAAGCCGTGCTGCGGAATAATATCGATAGTGCGTATGTTGTTCTGATTCACTCCTGTTTGATTAGTGATAAGACCAATAGTGCAACTATTTTTTTTCGTGTGAGAACTTATTTTTGAAAAAAGTGCATACGATAGATTTTCCACTCCTAATTTAAATGGTTCAGAATTAATATAAAAAAACAGGACTAATTGAAAAAAATAAAAGATTTTTTTATAAGCGTTATCCATAACAATTACACCTCTTTTATTTATATTATTGATTTTTACACTTTGATTATACTATGGTAAAGGAGAAGAAAAAAAGGGATCAAAATTTATTTTTTAATTTAAATTAAAAACAGGAAAGATATAATGATACATAGAAAGTGGTTACAGTGTTTTGCTTTTATTATTTCTTTCGTTACTTTTTACGGAAATAGTGTACAAGCATCCAATAATAATGTTGTGCCTTTTGATTTGTATGTGGAATGCATTAGTGCATTGAATAAATATAGAGAATCAGGGGCAAATGCTTGGCTTCTGCTGTGTTATGAAAAATTATGGATATTAAACAGTAATATGATTTTTGATGATACTATAAACAATTTTTTAAATACTCCAGTCAATAAACTTGCTCAATTAAATCAAATATTACCAGATCAATATACTTCTTCATTACTACAAAGTATTAATACGGCATTGGTAAAAAATTATTCTTCTGAATTATATTTAGACTTGTTACGCTATCTTACTATAGATAATGTAAGTATTATTCCTCTACGTGCAGATGCACTAATTATATTAAATTTATTACAGAAATACGCTCATATACCAAACAACATCAAATTAGTAATAGATTCAGGTATCAATATTATTAAATCAAAAGATTTTACAACAAGCGTTACGGAAGAAGACTTGAGGCATGCACGTACAATTGTTACCGTTCTTTATTCTTATTTAAAACCATTGTCAAAAGAAACAAAAATACCACAAATACAAGAAGGCTTATCTGAACAATCATACCAGCAAGACCCTACTCCTTCCGTATCGAAAGAAGCATTAAAAAAAGCTGCTATAGACTTACAATTTTCTCACGATATAAAATTATTAGAGCAACAATCTCTTGAACCACTCCAACGCAAAAAACCTCTTTATTCACCATTTTACCAAGAAGCTGTTCATTCACCGCAAACAAAAATTTCTTCAACAAAAAAAATAGAAGAACCAAACTTATACTCAAAAATAACCGACTTTGTTACAACTATAAAAAACAAGATCTCATCTTTCTTTGAGCCCCTCTTTAAACGTTCCAATGATCAACCATGGCAATGGAAATAACTATTTTCTTGTATTCAAAAAAAATAAATTAATTTATACTATTCCATTAATGAACTGTTTAATCAATGGAATAGGTTTTTTATGAATAAAAAAATAGCTCTTTTAAGTATCGCTTTGCTACAACTGCATATCGTTCATACTTCACCGGAAACAACACCAGAAAAAAGAACTATTTTCCATGAAGCGAGAGAAGGAAATGTTGAAGCAATAAAAAAACGAATTGAAAATTGCGAAGATCTTTCTCAAAAAGATGAAAACGGTAATACGGCCTTGCATATCGCAGCTCAAGAAGGGCATGAAGAAATTGTTGAAGCGTTGACTAATGAACCGGATTATTCGGGATTTTCTGGATGGGTATCTTGGTTTGCATCACCATTTGTTTCTGCGCCAACGCTGCCCAGTAAGGATGAAGAAAATAATGATGGCGATACTCCGCTGCATTATGCATTTGCTTATGGCAGAAACGGGGTTGCAGAAAAATTGCTCATCAAAAAAGCAAAAGTCGATGTAAAAAACAAAAAAAAGAGAACGCCTGTATTTATGGTTGTTTATAATAATAAACCAGAGGCGATACCGGTATTGGTAAAATATAATTTATTAGAACAAACCAAAGGCGGGCAAACATTGTTCCATAAGGCAGTTAAGCATGATAAACCAGAAATGGTAAAAGCGCTTGCCACCATTGATTTTTTAATTAAAAAACAAGATTCCCATGGATTGACGGCTCCTATTCTTGCTGCTCAATTAAATAAAATAGCTCTTTTGGATATTTTGAAAAAACAGGGTGTTAACTTGTCAATGGCAGGTTCTAATGGAATAAGACCTATTCATGCAGCGATTTCTAAAGGTCATTATGAATGCGTTAAGTTTCTTTTGGAAAACAGTGATTCGCTTGATAAAAAAGATAATCAAGGCAATACACCTGCACATTATGCTGCTCACTATAATCAAAAAGAAATAGTAGATCTTTTACTTGCTTATAAGGCAGACATACGACAATCAAATAATGATGGATATGATCCTTTTGCAATAGCAACTCAACAAAAGCACTATGATTTGATGAAACATTTAGCAAAAAAACCAAACGTTACTATTGATGCTACCGATAAAGAGGGAAGAACCGCTTTTTTACGAGCAGCAGAAAGTGGTGATTATAAAACCATGCAAGAACTGCGTGCATTGGGTGTTATGATTAAACATAGTGATTATAGAGGTGAAAATGCTGCTCATAAAGTTGCACGCAATGGCAATACGCAGATTTTAGATTTCTTATTAAAAATTGATAAAAATTTAGCGTTTCAAACCAATGGAAAAGGAGATTGTCCATTTTTTGTGGCTGCACAAGCCGGGAACTTAGCAGCGGCAAATATGCTTTTGAAATGTAATCCATCGATGTTGAATACAATGAATAATGCAGGAGAAACGATTATTCATCAACTTGCAAAAACGCCTCATATTATTTTATTCAAAGATATTATGAATCAAGTGCATATATCAATTATTAATACAGCCGATGCGCAAGGTTATACTCCACTGCAAATGGCTATTGCCCATAATAACGTTGTAGCTATAAAAGAACTAGAAAAATATGGCGCTCGTTATACCGAATGTCCCAAAACAGGTAATAACCCAGCATTTTTTGCTGCTGAGACGCACTCATTAGATGCATTACAATATATTCTGCAACATTATCCTCAATATGGAAATTATCGAAATAGAGATAATGAAACATTATTTATGTTTGTCGCAAGAAAAGGAGACGTTAAAACTGCAGAATTTTTATTACATGACACTATTTTCACTTCTGGGCAAATGAAAGAATCACTGCGATTGGCATATCATTATAATCCAACTGCTTATCAATTCCTTAAGAAAAAAGAAGATGAGCGAAGAGCTCTTTGTAAAAAAGCGGTGACACAATATTCAGAGATAAATCAAATTGAGCATGATCGTCAAGAAAAGTTACAAACCTTGAGACTAAAAAATACACAAGCATATTTTAGACATGCGCATTATATTTTTCAACAAATACCCTATTATACCGAGGATCAATTATATCATATGCCTCAGAGAGAAATAGAAAAAATATACAATAATTATAATAAGATCAAAGATGAAGTAGAAAGCCAAAGAAATATCCTTGTATCAGAATTGATCTCAACTGAATTTGCTGCGGCTACTGCGCAAATACAAAGAATTGCAGAAGCCAATAATCAAGAAGCGCGAGATCAAGCAATCAGAGAATCCTTAGAAGCGCAAAGAAAACGTGAGCGAGAATTACAACAACAAGCTTTAGCAGCACAACGTGCGAAAAATGCCGAGGAAGAAAAAAAGAAAGCGCTTGATGAGCAACAAAGGTTGTTAGACCAAGCAAAAAAAGAACAACAAGAAAAAGAAAAGGCAATTACAGCTATTGAACGTGAAAAAGAACGAGAGCGTATTGCTACAGCCAAAGCATTAGCTGAGCAACAAAAACATAATCAGGCTTTAGAAGGACAAATACCATATAATCCAATGGATTTAAAGCCAAGTGCCCCGCCTTTGGAAGATAATGAACCTGTCGGTAATAATGATCAAAAACAAGACAAAAAATGTGTTGTTTGTAATCAAAAAGCTGTGGCAAAAGCAATACCATGTAAAAAATGCAAAAAAATCATGCCAGACGTTTGTCCACAATGCTTTAAAAAGTATGGTGCGGTGTGCCCCGATTGTATCGGAAACGGTGACTTAAAGATACCAAAAGAGCAAGGTGAATGTTGTATTCTTGGTAATAACTGCACTGATCTAACGGAGGGTGTGACTGTTATCCCATGTAAAAATTGCAAAAAATATACGTCATCTGATCGTATTTGTAAGGTATGTTTGCGGGAAAGCATGGAGGAAAGTAAGAAAAATGGAAAGCCACATCGTTGCCCGCGTTGTAGAGATGATAATGGCTTGGATGATGCTCTTTTAAACAAGGTTAATCAAGCTTATAAGTAATTTTTCTTAACAAATCATAGCCCTTAAGGCCAGGAAACATGCTCCTGGCCCTTTTTTACAGAAATTTTTATTTCTCCCTGAATAAAGATATTTTATTTTTATACAAAATCTATTGCATTTGAATAATTAATTATGCGATTATTAAAGGTAGTAAAGGAAGATTTTATATAAAAATAAGGAGTTTCTCATGAAATTTTCTAAAAATATTATAGTAACAATGGTGGCAACAATTGCTATAGTTGGTGCAGTGAATGCGTCATCATATCTTGATCGCGCATCGGATAAACTACGTGGATATAAACAACAAGCAAAAGATTTATATCACTCAGGTGCAGACAAAGTAAAAGGCTTATATGAAAGAGCTGATGCTGGACTTGATAAGATAGGCAGAGGAATAGAAAAGGCTCAAGGAACCTATGAAGGATTACGTCGTCAATATAGTCCAGAAGATATAGAGGAAATGACCAAAGATATGACTCCTACACAGAAAGAAGCATATCTTAAATCAAGTGGTATAGTTAGCAAGGGACGAAATTTATATGATAAAGCATATGATACAGGCAGAAGTGTTAAAAAAATAGGATCTGCTGCATATAATAAAGCGTTCGGCACTCCTTCATTGCCAAAAGGAGCAAGTCAAGATGAGTTAGAAGACATGGATGAAATGGCAAAAGAAGCAGAAAGACTTGGTCTTGGTTATGAGCAAGGCGGCGGTGAAAGTCGTTCGGAAGAGTAATAATTATAACCCCATGCTCATACTGGCGCATGGGGACCCTATAAAAAGACCTTGCATATTGGTTTTATTGTATACAGAATGTGTGCAGTTTAATGACGATTGCTATATAATTTTAAAAAAGCACATTATGAAGAAAAAAGGACTCAAACGAGTCCTTTTTTTATATGATAATACCATTTTAATATGATAATCCCATTTTTACCCATAATAACCATCGACGTGGGGCCGCATCATTATTTTTAGAAAAGGTATACGATGCACCAAAATTACCAAATAAAGGAAATTCTCTTTCTGTTAAATTAAATCCAAGTGTTGCATATAAGGTATTAGTTAAAATTGCAGGTGTTGCTGCTGAATTAAGATCTAAATCTGATTCAGAAATTACTACTGTTTCATAACGAGGTAAAGGAACGGGGATAAGTTCAAAATCATTAGGAATATTTTCAACTCGTTGCTCATAATAAGGGCTTCCACTAATAGTACGAATTGGATTCGTTTGCCCTGCTCCTACATAATGTTTTAATGCGATAGTATCTTGCCACGGACAATGCAATTTAACATTTTCTGCTCGTTTTGCTAAGAAGTTATAACCAATCTCTCCTTGAAAAACCCTGCAGGTAAAAACAAAAGCCGTATTAATATCATGGGTTAATCCTGGTGTTACATCGACTTGCTGAGTAAACACATTAATGCCAGGTGTCGAAAAATTTTGACGACGCGCTTCAGGAGTTAATGTTGCAGCTTCTTGAGCTTGTTCTTCATTAATATAAACCGGTAAATAGCGACTCCATGGACGGTGTTTTAAATCAAAAGAGCGGACTTGTGTTTTTTCAAACAAGATTTCTGTGTGGTTTGATAGTTCATAGCGTAAATTTTTGTCCCCAGTCTCGTTTTCCCAAATAGAAAGCCCTAAACTACTACCAAACATGATACCAAAATATTTTCCTCGTCCCACAATAGGTTCAAATACCCATTCTCCTTCATTGCGATTA
>JADMIO011020025.1_pt1 | contig 32387 bp, 24 predicted proteins | sample 8958161 | NCBI WGS metagenome assembly JADMIO01 (sample SAMN16585339, study PRJNA669376) | soil metagenome | isolation source: Crop rotation soil | place: USA: Cullars Rotation, Alabama | collected 2011
CACTTCGCCCAACTTCACCGCGACGTCCAGGAACTTCCCAGCGCGGAAAACTTTCACCGTAATGGTATCGCCGGGACGCTTGCGCGCAATCGCCCGCGCCAATGCGTCGGACTCAGTCACGGCCTTGCCGTCAACCTCAGTGATGAAATCGCCACCGACGCCCAGCCGTTCGTTGCCGACCAGCACGACGTCGCGATAGCCCTTCAATCCCGCCTGATCCGCGGCCGACCCGCGCCCGACTTCCTGAATGAGCAACCCGCCGCCCGTCGGCAGCTTCAATTCCGCCGCCAGATCTCCGGCGATGAAAACCGTCGACGCCCCAAAACGCGGGCGCCCAAAGCTCTTGCCGACCCGGAAATCTTCCAGCATCGCTTTCGCGCGATTGATGGGCATCGCGAATCCAATACCAATATTGCCGCCGCTCGGCGCGAGGATCGCGGTATTAATTCCGATCACGTTCCCCTGTGAATCGAGCAATGGCCCGCCGCTGTTGCCTTCGTTGATGGCCGCGTCGGTCTGGACCAAACCTTCGAGCGTACTGTTTTCATTGCGAATCTCGCGCCCCAGCGAACTCACCACGCCGGTAGTCAGCGTGCCCGAAAATCCAAATGGATTTCCGATCGCCAGCACCTTCTGCCCCACTTGCAGCCCATCGGAATCGCCCAGCTTCAGGAACGGCACCTTTTTCTTGGGATCAATCTGGATCATCGCCAGATCGTCGGCGCGGTCCGCTACCAGAACCTTAGCGGTATACCGGCTGCCATCGGAAAAACGCACTTCGATCTTGGAGCTGCCGCTGATCACGTGATTATTCGTCAAGATACGCCCGTCGGGGCTGATCAGGAAGCCCGATCCCAGAGCGCGCGTCGGTACCATCTCAAAGAAAAACGACTGCTGATACACAGTGCTGGTGATATAGGCGACGCTGTCTTTAGCCGCTTTGTAGATGTCGATGTTATTGAGTTCATCGCCGCCCAGTCCCGCCGAGTGAGCCACCGTGGGCCCGCTCCACAGCGGCCCCGAGTAGCGCCGCAGAGGGGAATTCGGAGCAGTGGTGAAATACACAAACGCGCCCACCAGCGCCAACGCAATGAATAGAGTGCGAAATCTCATAATCGTGAAAAGTTTGGGAGTCTATGGATTCAGTGCTAACAGGGCTTGATATACATCCCTGGTCTGCGCCAGCGTGCTTTCTTTCGCACCCGACGTATCGATGACATAGTCGGCATACTTGATCTTCTCCGCCAGCGGCATTTGCCGGCTCAACCGGTTCAACACCTGCTCGCGAGTCATACCGTCGCGCGACATCGCACGCTCAATCTGCTGCTCTTCGCTGCAAACGGCCACGATCAGCTTGGAATAGTTACGGTAGCTGCCCGTTTCCACAAGTATCGCAGCTTCTACCACCGCGATGCCATGGGGATGGGTGGCGGCGAACTCGTCCATCAAACGGCGCTCACGGGCCCATACGGGGGGATGCACCAGCGCGTTTAGCGCCGCGAGCCGCTGGCTATCGTGAAAAACCAGATCCGCCAGCTTTACACGATCTATCATGCCGTCCGCCCGCACAATCCCGGGGCCGAATTCCCGGATGACAGCGTCATAAGCTTCGCCGCCCGGCTCCAGCACCCGATGCCCAAGTTCATCCGCCTGAATGAGCAAGCACCCGAGATTTGCGAGCGTGCGGCCTACGAAGCTTTTGCCGCTGGCGAGCCCGCCTGTGAGTCCGACTCGCAACATGAATTACACGGCACCCTGATGCCGCTCGGCCAAGCCCACCGTGTTCGACATGAGCATGGCGATGGTTAGTGGACCGACGCCCCCCGGCACCGGCGTATAAGCTCCGGCCACACGCGTTACGTCGAGCGGATGAACGTCTCCCACCACGGCTTTCCCTTTCGCTGCGAACTCTTCGGAGCGGCCGAGACGCGCCGCTTCCGCAGAGTCCGTGACGCGATTGATCCCCACGTCCACTACAGTCGCCCCCGGCTGGATGAAATCTGCCGTGACGAAGGCCGCGCGCCCGATGGCCGCGACGAGAATATCCGCTTCTTTGCAAATCTCCGGCAAGTTCACAGTACGCGAGTGGCAGATGGTCACCGTGGCGTTCTCCTGCAGCAGCATCAGTGCCATTGGCTTGCCGACGATATCGCTGCGTCCCAGAACTACCGCATGTTTCCCCGCTAGGGGAATCCGATAGTGCTTCAGCAGTTCGATGATGCCTGCAGGAGTACAGGATCGCGGCGCGGGCCGGCCTGCCACCAGATAGCCGACGTTCATGGGATGAAACCCGTCTGCATCTTTATCCGCAGCCACCGTCTCCAGCACCCGCCGAGTGTCAACGTGTTTGGGTAAAGGCATTTGCACCAGAATGCCGTCGATGTCCGAGCGTCCGTTCAGTCCTTCCACCAACGCCACCAGCTCTTCGGTAGTCGCCGTTTCGGGAGGCGTCAGCTTCTCACTGAAAATCCCCAACTCGGCACAGGCTTTAATCTTGCTGCGCACATAAATTTCGGATGCCGGATCGTGCCCCACCAGCACGACAGCTAGCCCTGGAGGCCTGCCCAGCTTCTGAATCCGCGGCTTCAAGCGCGAAAGAATCTTCTGCTGCACCGCCATGCCATGAAGGATTGTGGACATTCCTTGACGAGTCTAACAGAGGGGCTCCTTCTACTTCGGAGCGTTCGCGGTTTACTTCTTCACGTCGCGGTGCGTTTCCTTGACGCGATAACCCGCCGCCGCGAGCCGCTTGCGAATCTCATTGGCGATCAGCACGCTGCGGTGGTGTCCCCCGGTGCATCCAAACGATATCGTCAGGTAGCTCTTGCCTTCCGCGATATAGTGCGGCAGCAGATAGATCAGCAATTCCGAGATGCGCTCGATGAACTCGGTAGTCTGCGGGAAAGAACGAATGTAGCGCGCGACGCTAGGATGCTTGCCGCTATAGTTCTTGAACGCCGGAATGTAATTCGGATTAGGCAGGAAACGCACGTCGAACACCAGATCGCTTTCAGCCGGCACTCCGTGGCGATAGCCGAAACTGGTCACCTGAACCAAGATATCCGGCGAGCCCTTCTGGCCGCCAAACGTCCGGTGAATGGTTTCCCGCAACTCGTGGACATTGAACTTGCTGGTATTGATAATGGGGTCCGCCAGCTTACGGATGGCTTCCAGTTGCTCGCGTTCGTGGCGGATGCTGGCACTCACGCTTTGCGTGGTGCCTAGGGGGTGCGGACGCCGCGTCTCGCTGAAGCGCCGAATCAGGGAAGGCTCATCTGCTTCCAGGAAGATCAGCCGCGTTGGCACCATCCGCCGAATGCGTTTGAATAAGGCCGGGAAGCGCTCCAGCGCCGCGCCCTCGCGGATGTCCACCACCAGCGCCGCTCGCCGGATCGTCGGCGCGTCCTTCGTGAGTTGGGCAAACTTGACGATCAGCTCGATGGGAAGGTTGTCCACCGAATAATAGCCCAGGTCTTCGAGCGCCTTGAGGACGGTTCCCTTCCCCGAGCCGCTCAGGCCGGTGATGATCACTAGTTCGGTTTGGGCTACGCTAGCCGTCTTTTGCATGCGCTTCGTGGAGGAGACCGGCCAGTCAGCGAAGCGACGCGAGGTCGTTGTCTGCCAAACAGTCCCTAGGTTTCGATTAGATCATAATGGCCATCGCGCCGCCGGATCAGCATGCAGACCGCTTGCTTCTCGGCATCACGATAGGCCACGTAATCGCGCCCGTCTTCCATCTCGAGCATTGCTTCTTCCAGCGTGATGGGCTTGCGGCGCTCGTGTTGATCGGGACGAAACACGCGCGCATCGGGCTTGGCAGCAGTCCGGCGAGCGTGGCCGTTCTTAGCCGCGGCGGCTTTTCCCGGGCCAACGTTGCGGACGGGCTTCGACGCCTCCGCTTCGGCATCTTTCGCGCCCACAACTTTGATCGAATCCGCGCGGTGCAAAGTCCCGCGCCACTTGGCGCCCTCTTTAGCCGCTTGTTTTTCGATCCGGTCGAGGGCGGCGCAGATGGCCTTAAAGACGTCGCTATCGGAACCTATCCCCACCAACTGGTGATTGTGAAGCCGGAGAGTGATCTCCGCCTTATGAAGGTAGCGCTCGCTGGTAACCACCACGTGAGCCTGCTTTTCCCCGCGCCCGTCCACTAGCTTGGATAGCTTGGCAAACTTGGTATCCAATTTGTCTTGCAGCTTCGCTGGAAGACCGCTCTTGATCCCCGTATAGCTGACCTTCATGTTCGAAAATCTCCGTCTATTTGCGAACGCGTCTTTGATGCGTGGAAGGAATCCGCATATCCTCGCGGTACTTGGCTACCGTGCGGCGAGTCACCTGTATGCCTTCGGCCTGCAGGCGTTCCGTGATGTGTTCATCGGTGAGTGGATGCGCTGTATCCTCCTCTTCGATCATTTTTTTCACTCGGCGCTTCAGGATTAGCAACGGCGTGCCGCCGCCCGAGGGCCCCTGAACCGCTTCCGAGAAAAAGTACCGCAGCTCGAAAACCCCTTGCGGCGTGTGTGCGTACTTGCTCGAAACCGCGCGGCTCACGGTGGAAGGATGCACGCCGATCTCTTCCGCGATTTCCTTGATCATCATGGGCTTCAGGAAATCGATCCCGTCCTCCAGGAAATCCATCTGCCGCCGCACAATCGACTGGCAAACTTTAAGGATGGTCTGCTTGCGCTGTTCAATGTTCTTCATCAATTGAATCGCGCTCGCGTACCGCTCCTTCACATAGTTTCGTACTTCCTTATCCGGCTCCTGATTCCTATCCAGCATGCGCCGGTATTGCGGATTTAGACGCAATTGCGGCACGTCTTCGTCATTGATCTGGATCAGGTAGTCTTCGCCGTCCTTCGAAATATAGACGTCGGGTTCCACCTGGCGCGCCCCCGGACCTGAATAACGCAGGCCTGGCCGCGGATCTAGATGCCGTATTACATCCACTGCTATTTCGATGTGCTCCATCGGCCGCCGCAGAACCTTCGCCAGTTCCTTGAACTGTTTCAGTTCAACCAGCTTCAGGTGATCGGAGAGTATCTGCCACGCCACGCCGCCCTTGCCATTGCGGCTTTCCACTTGCAGTAACAGGCATTCGCGCAGATCGGCGGCTCCCACTCCAGCGGGGTCGAGGGCGTGGACCACACGCAGCGCTTCCGTCATCACGGCAGGTTCGTGGCCTTCGGCGCTGGCAATTTCCTCAGACGTGGAAGTAAGGTATCCGTTTTCGTCCAGGTTGCCAATGATGCCCTCGGCGGCATCACGCACGTTTTCAGGCAGCGCGATCAGCGCTAGTTGCGAATGCAAATGGTCGGTGAGCGTTACCGGCGAGGACAGAAAAGTTTCAAAAGACGGCTTCTCGGAAATTTCAGAAGCCGGACTCTTGTAACCGGGGTCGAGGTAGTCGTCGAAGTAGGAGCCAAAATCGATTTCGTCGAACGGATCGGCGGCCTTGGTTTCCGGGTTCTCCAGAGTCCCCGCGAGCACTTGGTCCGCAGCAGGATCGTCCGGTCCAACGGTCGGGGCGGCGCCATCCAGCGAGTTCACTACCCGCGCCATGGGGTCGAATTCCGCCTCGATCCCATCCACCTCGACTGGTCCCGCCGTCACTTCCAGAATCGATTGATCCGCCGGATCGCCGGACCGCTCGCCTTCAGCTTCGAGCAGCGGCTGCAGTTCTTCAGGAGTGAGTTCCTCGCCGCCTTCGGTGGCTTCTTCCAGAACCGGATTCTGGGCCACCTCCGCTGAAATCATGTCCTTCAATTCCAGCCGGTTCAATTGCAGCAGGCTGACCATCTGCACCAGCCCGGGCGTCAGAATCTGCTTCTGCGAAACACGGACCTGCAGGCGCGGCGACAACGAACCCATAACTAGTCCCATCCTAGCACCGCATCGATGGAAGGCAAGCAACGAAAAACCGGGCTTCCAGGGGTCCTTATCAGCTGCAAACAGGCTATAATAGAGCGTTTCCGATGCGCTATCTGTCCGCCCACGCGCAACACATCGGAGCTCGCGCCTACCAGCAGGATTCAATCGGCTTGGCGGACCCGGAAGATCGCGCTTTCCTGGCTCACGGAGGCTTCCTGGCCGTGCTCTGCGATGGCATGGGCGGCATGGAGCATGGCGACGTCGCCAGCCAGACCGCGGTGCGTGCCATGGTCGGGGCGTATGCGAAGAAACTTCCCGCGGAGAGCATCCCCGCCGCGCTCGAGCGCGCCGCGCGTGCAGCCAATGACCAAGTGATCGCCGCAGCGCTCAACCTGGGATTAAAAGAAGGCGTAGGGACGACGTTGGTGGCGTCTGTGCTCCACAACGGATACCTCTATTTCATCTCGGTGGGAGACAGCGCAATCTATCATGTGCGCGGCGGAACGATTCACATGGTGAACCGCCCGCACGTGTTCGCGAACTTGCTGGATCAGGCAGCGGCACGCGGCCAAATCTCGCGTTCAGAGGCAGCGCGGCATCCGGAGCGGGAATCGCTCACCAGTTTCATCGGAATACATGACCTGCATGAAATCGATCTCAATACCGAGCCCCGTCCGGTGGCTGCGGGCGAAACGATTCTGCTGGCAAGCGACGGTTTGTTCAAATCCTTGGAGGCGGCTGAAATTCAGGAGTGTCTGACCGGGCATCCGCAATCCTGGCCGCAGGCCCTGGTGACGCGCACGCTCGAACGCCGTCGTCCAGGGCAGGATAACGTTTCGGTGGTGTCGGTGACGATCGCCTCTGCAGCGCTGGACAAATCTCTCCCGGGAGGGCAGTCTAGGTTAAACCTAGCGACAGGGAAAATCTGGCTCTTGGCGGGAGTGCTCCTGTTGCTTCTCGCCGCCGCTTTCACCGGAGGATGGTATTTTTCACGGCGCTGACTTAACGCATCATATAGAAAGATGAGCAGAATCCGTCGGGAGAATAGCGGAAGTTGGTGGAAAACGCCGCTGGCATATCTGAGCGCCAGACTGCAGGAGCATGAGGATCAAGTTTTTCTCGTGCTGGCGTTGGTGATCGGCGCGTTGACGGGCCTGGCGGTGGTGGCGTTCATTCTACTGACGGAGCGGGCGGGCATGCGGCTTTATCCGCCGGGCGGCGCCCCCTGGAGACGCCTGGTGCTTCCGATAGGAGGGTCGCTTGGTATCGGCTTCCTGCTCTACCGCTATTTCCCGAACGCGCGAGGCAGTGGCGTGCCGCAAACCAAGGCAGCGCTATACGCGGGCGAAGGCCGCATCACGATGCGCACTGTCTTGGGGAAGTTCTTTTGTACTTCGGCAACCTTGGCAAGCGGCATCCCGCTCGGGCGCGAGGGACCTTCGGTCCAGGTCGGCGCGGGCATAGCTTCTGTGCTGGGACGGCGCCTGGGGCTAAGTCCTGAAAGAGTGAAGTCTCTTCTGCCGGTTGGTGCGGCTGCAGCCATTGCCGCAGCGTTTAATACTCCATTAGCAGCGGTTCTTTTTTCACTGGAGGAAATCGTAGGCGACCTCCACGCTCCGGTGCTGGGCTCGGTGGTGTTGGCATCCGCGACCTCGTGGATGGTGCTTCGACTTTCGCTCGGCAATAACCCTCTCTTCAAAGTTCCGCAATATCAACTCGTCCATCCGCTCGAATTTGTCATCTACGCCGTGTTGGGCGTGGCGGGAGGGCTGGTCTCGGTGGCCTTCACGAACACGCTGATCGGCATTCGCCGGCGTTTTCTGCGTTTTCCTAAGAATACGGTCTGGTTCCAACCGGTGGCCGGTGGTTTATTAGTGGCATTGATGGGTTGGTTCGTGCCGCAGGTCTTAGGTGTCGGCTACGGATACGTCGGCGATGTTTTGAATGGAAACATGACGCTCAACCTGATGCTTGTGTTGCTGGTGTTAAAGCTTCTGGCCGTGACCACGTGTTATTCGTCCGGCAACGCGGGTGGCATTTTTGGGCCGTCCCTCTTTATCGGCGCCATGTTGGGGGGGGCCATAGGCACGGTGGCACATCGTTTATTGCCCGCCTACACGGCTTCAACAGGCGCCTATGCGCTGGTCGGGATGGGAGCGGTCTTCGCCGGTGTGGTCCGCGCTCCTATGACTTCCGTGCTGATGATCTTCGAGATGACACAAGACTACGCGGTGATCGTCCCGCTTATGATTGCCAACCTGGTGAGCCTTTTCATTTCTTCGCGGCTGCAGCGGCAGCCGATCTATGAGGCTCTTGCTATCCAGGACGGCATCCATCTCCCTAAAACTGAAACCCGCCACCGTCGTGACCGCCAGATAAGACGAATCATCCGCCCTGCCACTGAATTGCTGCCCAGCGACCTTACGGTTGGTGAGGCTTTGGAACGAATGCGTTCGAGCGAATTCCAAACGTGTCTGGTGTCGGATCGTCAGGGCATAGCTGGCGTCATCAACCTGTCGGAGCTCGTCCGGGAGGCGGGGGCGCATCCAGACGAGCAGAATCTGGGTCAGCTTTTGAAAGAGACCGTCTTCCCCCACGCACACCTGGACCAGGGGCTGGATTTAGCACTCGAGCGCATGGGCGAAAACCGGCTCGATATTCTGCCGGTGGTGAGTCGTGCCGATGTGCACAAGCTAGAAGGGATCGTCACTCTGGGCGACGTCTTGGATACTTACGGAGTGAGGCCGCCTCCCCACGTTTGACTTTCGCGGGCCGTGCACGCTTACGATGGAGATCGCTAGTGAGCCAGCTCGACTCGGTCAGCGAAGATTTTCGCGAAAGTGTAGATGCTCTGCATGGGGTTCGCGCCAATAGACGTCGGAAAGACACTTCCGTCGACTACGTAAAGTCCTTCCGTTCCCCAAACTCGGAACTCGCGCGAGACAACGCTGTTTTTTGAATTCGACCCCATCTTGTTAGTCGCCTGCATGTGAGCGGAGGTGATGATCGTCTGGTTAGGGATGAACCGTAGATTTTGTTCCACGGCATCAGCCTGTTTGCTGTCGGTAAGGACCACAGGGCTCACGCCGTCGCCGAGGATGTCTTCCGTTGTCGGCAGGAACACCTGCTTTGCTCCCGCGAGGAACATAATTCGGACGGCTTCAGCAACGCCGCGACGAAAGCGAGCCTTGTCCGATTCCGATAGCGTGTAGTTCACAATCGGCTCTCCGTCTTTGTCGAGAGTGACACGATTCTCGGGCGATGGAGTATCGATCAGCATCACACCGAATCCGGCGAGATGCCGATACGATCTCACCATTTCGAAGGTATGCATCGGCGGTCCGGGAGACATCAACGCCGCATAGAGCGGCTGGTCCGACATGGATTCGAGTGCATAGCCCTCGCTCATCAGCTTGTCCGAGACATACACCGAGGCTTCCGTCCCGCTTAGAGCGTCCACGTAGCCATCGAATAAACCCATGATCGGCATCGAAACGTGGAGTACCATCCCACGTCCTATCGCGTCATTCGGCACGCCGGAGCGTAGGAGTATTGACGGAGAGCCGAGCGCCCCGGCCGAAAGAATGACGTTCCGGGCGCGGATGGTGACAACTGTGCCGCTGGCAATGTTGAACCCGTTGGGGTCCGGGATCACCCCTGGGTTAGTGATGGGCGCGCGAATTCGGAGTTCTACTCCTGTGGCTCTGCGATGCTCATCGAACAGTACGCGCCGCACGTCAGCATCGGGGACCATTCCAAGAGGATTTACCGGATCCTTCAAAGCTTCCAGCACGAGCTGACTCTCCGACGAGCGCTTATCCGTGACCGGATAAGGCGACCTTCCGGGGGGGTAAGTGTTCAAGTCGTACAAGGATGGATGGAGCCCAGCCAGCTTTGCACCATCCCAGAGGGCACGGTTGTTTACGTTGATATCGCTCTCGGAGAGAACTCGGGTTCCGATGGCGGACTTCACCCATTCGTATGCACTCTCGAGTTGCTTCCTGGTAAAGTCCGATTTTCCGATTCGCCCTTCGCGGCGCCACCCGTCGATCTTCGCAAGAATGCTAGGCAGAGTGGGTGCGAAACACAGGTCCACGTTGACCTGAGACCCGCCGCCGACTCCCATTCCGTTGCGCACGCGGATAGCGCCGTCGGCTGTGGTCCGAGTATCGATCAGCTCGTCGATCAGCCGGGTCTCCATCGATCCGGGAACAATGAACGATCCCTTCTCAACTAGCAACACCCGTTTGCCGCCGCGCCGCAGCTCGTGTGCAAGAACGGACCCAGCGGGGCCGCTCCCTACGATCAAATAGTCGATTGGCGCGCCTACGGGCGCGATTTCCTTGCGGCCGGCATCGTAGCGGAGATGAGTTGCAGGCAGCTCCGGGCGATTTCTTTCAATCCACTCGGCCGGTGCGTATAGGTTGATATTGACTCCGGTCAGGGGCTCCTGAATTGCGCTGTAGCCTTTGACGACGTAGAAGTTCCGCGCGGTGGCCGCAAGACGGCGCGGTTCGCTATCGGAACATCGTTGGAGTAGCAGCAGCGCTCGTCCGCGTAGGTCCGGAGTCAGATCTGCGAAGGCCGTAGTCCTAGCATCGCGAACGAAGGCGTCCATGCCGCACGCCGAACCAAAAGCACGCAGGTCCGTGAACGGGACAATCAACTCGCGGAATTGCGGAACCGCGCCGACGCTGGCCCACATGCCATCATCAGCGGCCTTCAGCAGCTGCGCCAGGTTCGTATCGTTTTTTATTTCGTCGACCGGAAGAAATGACGCGAACAGTGCATCGTGGGTTTTCCGGAAAAGATCGGGAGCAATTGCAGGCGATTGCGCCCAAAGACTTGACGAAATGGCCGCGAATACCAGCAGCAGGCGCATGTATTGAGTGTAACGGCATCCATTCGAGTACGATAGTGCAATGGCGCGAACCAAGATCAGTGCATTGCAGAAGATTGCGTGGGGATACGGGCTCTTGTTTTTAGGTGTTTATGCTATCGCCCCTGCGGGACTGTAATCGGGAATATGCAAAGTCAGGTCCATGCAACTTCTTTCCTAGGTTAACTCGGACTCCAGCGCAGTGGAAAACAGCCCATTCAGCATGTTACTGACTCCGTGTCTCCCCGCGTTTAACTTGCGCGCGCCGCCGGCCCTGCTCCAGGTTTGCCGAGGCCGTTTCTTTCCCAGCGTCGCTCACCTTGATGTTGTTCACCACCTTCTTCGCGCCTGCGGTCTTCGCCATTCGTGTAGCCGCGCCCTTATGCTGCACGACGTTGGTTGAACCATCCCAGTAAGCGACCCCGCCTTGCACGCGCACCGTGAACCCATCCTTGCCAATTTTAGATTTCGCGAGCTTCGCCCGGATAACGGCCTCGGTCTCCTTGTCCTGCAGCGCGCTTGCGCCCAATCCTGCCACCGGCTTGGACGGCGGGGCTTTGGTTTGCGCTCCCAAAGCTGCGATGAAAAGGAAAACGGCCAGGATGTACGGACTCATGCTACATAGTCCGCAATCCTGGCCGAAATTCTCAGTTAATCGGGGGTGCTTCTCCCTACCGCTTGGCTTAGAAGCTCAGGCGCAACGACAGTTGAAGCTGCCGGTTTGTCCCGAGGCCGATCTGGTTAGAGACGGTTGACGTTGCAACACCGAAGTTACTGCCGGCGTTGGCGGCTGAGAACGGCGTACCGGGTTGGAGACCCGAGTTGGTAACCACGCCGCCGGCAAAAGTGCCGCCGTTGACGATCCCTTGCGCCAGGCGCAAATTGGCCGGATTTGCAAAGTTTCTGTGGTTGAAGATGTTGTAGATTTCGGCGCGGAACTCCAGGCCGACCTTTTCGCCGATGCTGACGCGCTTGCTCACGGTAAGGTCGAACTGAGCGAGTCCGGGTCCGGTAAGCGAGTTACGGCTGGAGTTGCCAAAAGTGCCGGCTCGAGGGATCGCAAAAGCGGCTGGATTGATCAGGCTCCGGTCGGCGTCGAGATAGCGATTCACCCCGCCGATAACATCGGGACGCCGGACATTTCGGGAGTTGCCGCCACCGAGCGTGTTGACGACAGGTGTGGTGTAGATGGTCCCGTCGGTGCCCAGGACAGGTGTGGCGTACTCTTTGCCGTCGCGCTTATCGATGTAGGTGATGTCGGGACGCGTAATGAGTACGTCCATCGGGACACCTGAACGGGCGTTCACGATGCCGCCGAGCTGCCAGCCGCCCAAGATCGCATCGATCGGCTTCGAAGAGCTGGCGCCGAATTTCTTGCCCCTGCCGTAAGGGATCTGATAGAGCGTGGTGAGATTGAAGCTGCGGCGGATGTCGAAGTTGTTGCTGCCGAAGTCCGCCTGGAAGTTGTAGGGATTGCCGGCGGTGTTGGCTTCATTGGAGCCGGCCGTGTCGCCCAGGGAATGGGCCCAGGTAAACGAACCCGCCAGAGAAAGCCCGGTTGCCATGCGCCGGTTCAATGTGATCTGCATGGCATTGTAGTGGTCGGTACCGCCGCTGGTTTTGTAGTCGATTTCGGCGAAACGGTTGCCAAACTCGCGGACCGCCGAGCCCACTCCCGTCGTTGGATTCATGGTGACGCCTACGATCTTGTTCGTGATGGAGCGGAGGAATAGGTTGCGGCCCTGGCTGCCAACGAAAGCGACGGTGAGGACGGTGTTGTTCAAAATCTCCTGCTGCACGGAAGCGGTATAAGAAAGGATTTTCTCCGGAATCGAATAGCCTGGAGCATAGGCACGCGGCTGGTAACCGAGTGTCGGGCTATTGATGTTGTAGTTGGCGTAGACTGCCGGGATGTTGAGCGGATATATGTTTAGCGCGCCCGAGGAAATCGTGGTGCTGATGCGGTCGTTCGCTTCCGGCTGCAACTGGTCTTCGGTCTGGCCGGGGCCGTAGAAATAGCCGGCGCCGACACGCACCACCGTCTTGTTATGCAAGCTCTGCGGCGACCAGGAAATTCCCAGGCGCGGGGCGAAATTGAGCTTAGAGCTGCGATACCAATCGCCGGTGAATTTCGGAATGATGTCGCCCTTGGTCATATCGAAGAACACATTCTTATTGCGGTCTTCACGAAGGGGCGTGTAGTACTCATAGCGCAGCCCGTAGGAGAGGGTAAGGCTGGAGTTAATGCGCCACTCGTCCTGGGCATAAAAGATGTTGTACTGCTGCTTCAGGAACGCGTTGCCCGAGAGTCCGGTGAAGGGGCTCAGGTCGCTGAGCGTGCCGTTGAATGCGACCGAACTTGGCGTGTTGGCGAGGAAAGCGTTCACATTGGCGAAAGAATAAGTGGTGCCGCCTTGCTGGTCGTTGTACAGGCGGACGGGGCGGATCTCAACGCCAAACTTCGTGTTATGGCCGCCATGGACCACCGAAAAATTGTCGATGAATGACAGGGAATAGTTCGTGTAGGGGGCGCCGCGGCCGTTGAAGGAACTCGAGAGGCGAATGAGACCAGTCGGTACCGCGATGCCTGCGTTACCGCTTTGGCCGGCGATGCCCGCGAGCGCCACGCTTCCGGAAAGGTTCAGCGTGACGCCGGTAAGATCGGCATTGGGGCTCGGTCCGGGTACGCCGCTGACGCGTTCCTTCACGCCATTGAAGCCGATCTTGGTTTCGTTCAGCATCGATGCGCTCAGGGTCTGCGTCGAGCTCAGAACGGCGTTCTGGGGGACGGCGGTCTGGTTGTACTTGCTAAGCGTCGAGTTCTGGGTTTGGGAAGAGACGCCTTGGTCGCGGAAATAGCGCAGGTAGAAGCGATACTTGTCGCCGGGATTGTAGTCGAGGCGGATCCCGCCGGAGTCTTCGTCGATGAGGCCGGGTCCATTCACTGTCACGATATTCAGGAGCGGGTCGCTGGACGGGATGCCGCCCGAAGGGAAAGCGCCGAGGAGGGGCTGGATCGAGGGGACGGCTTTGGAGCGGGCAAGCGCGCTTAGAGTGGATTCGACGAACGGTGTGACGGTGCGCTGCCGCAGAGCTTCGTAGCTGCCGAAGACGAAAAGCTTATCCTTCACGATGGGGCCGCCGAGCGAGCCGCCGAACTGATTGAGGCGCAGCTTGTCCTTGGTGGAGCCGGAGAAGAAGTTGCGGGCATCGAGGTCGTCATTACGGAAGTATTCGAACACTGAGCCGTGCAGAACGTTGCCGCCCGACTTGGTTATGAAACTCACTTGGCCGCCCGTTCCGGTGCCGTATTCGGCAGGGTAGTTGCTCGTGTCGACGCGAAACTCCTGCACGTTTTCAAGGCTCTGCTGGAGGCGGAAGTTGGAAGTGGTTTCGCCGTTCAGGTTGCCGGGGGAAGCGTCGACGATCGAGCTGGCCTCAACACCGTCGAAGCGGATAGCGTTCTGCTGATTGGAGCGGCCGCTGAAACGGATGTTGTCGAACGTTCCGCTGCCGCTGTTCACGGCGCCAGGCGCCATCAGATAAAGCTGCGATATCTGGCGTCCGTTCAGTGGCAGCTGCGCCACTTCGCGCTCACTTACGTTGACGCCCACGCTGGCGCTGGAAGTGTCGACGTGCGCAAGAGCGCCGCCTTCGACGACCACCGTAGTCGTTACTCCCGCAACTTCGAGGGTAAGGTCCTGGCGGATTTCCTGGCCCACGCCGAGAACGAAGCCCTTGATACCGTTCTCGCTGAACCCAGTATGCGTAACTTTTAGCGAATAGACGGAAGGGAGTAGTTGAGGAACGACATAGTTTCCGGACGCATCGCTGGTCGCGGTGCGCACTTCAGCGGTCTTTTCGTTGGTTATGGTAACGATGGCCCCGCTTACGTGGCCGCCTGATGAGTCGTTGATCGTGCCGGCAAAACGTCCCGAAGCACTTTGCGCGTAACAGGACGAAATCGCAGCAAAAAAGAACACAACTCTAGCGCATTTAATTTTCAAGATCCCCATTTACAGTACTCACCCTAGATTAAAGATTTATCACCCTATGGTTAACAACCATAGCAATGGATGCATTACGGATCGATGAATATCGCGTCAATGTTCCGCAAAAAATTCCGAACCTTCGCCCGAAACTTGATAGGCTGTTAGTGCCGGACAAGTTCATGAGCAGCTCTTTGTTTCGACGGCTTATTGCCGCCGCTGTGGCGCTGGTCGCGCTGACGTTGCTGGCGATTAACTACGTCCTCACTACTTTCGCTGTACGCGCCGGCACTCCCGTTGATTCGAATCTGCGCACTGCGGTGCTCGCGATCTCGCTTTTTTCGGCGCTCTTAGCTCTCGGCGTGGGACTTTTGGTTTCGCGCGCGCTCACTTCCCGGGTGCAGCGCCTGAAGCGCGCGGCCGAAGGGCTGTTAGGGGCCGAAGCGCAACCCGGCGTGCTGTCCGATCCTAGTGACGATTTGGGATCGCTCGAACGATCGCTGACCGGCGTAGGCCATGAACTGCGCGGACTCGTGAGCAATCTACGTTTCGAATCCGCGCGCAGAGAAGCGATTCTCGCCGGCATGGCCGAAGGCGTGTTGGCCGTGGATCCCGAGTTAAAAGTGACGTTCTGCAATCAGGCCTTGCTGGCGGCTATCGGATTTCGCGGCAGCCACTATGAAGGTTTCGGCTTGCTGCAGTTGGTTCGCGATCCGGAGCTTTATGAGATGATACGCTCCGTGCGCGGTTCCGGAAAGCCGGCCACGCTCCGCTTTCATCTCTCCGCCGACACGCCGCGCACGTTTGAGGCTCAGGCTACGCCACTAGCGATGCCGGCGGGCCGCGGTGTGATCGCGATCTTCCACGACATCACTGATCTGGAGCGTCTGGAACAAGTGCGCAAGGACTTCGTCGCCAACGTTTCGCACGAGCTGCGGACGCCCCTCGCCGGCATCATTGGTTATGCCGATACCCTGCTTGACGGCGCGCTCGACGACACCGCCAATCGCCAGAAGTTTGTCGAAATCATTCGCGCGAATGCCGTGCGTCTGGGTAGTATCGCAGCGGACCTGCTAGTGCTCTCTGAACTCGAATCCGGACCCGATCACGATGCCGAAATGGTCTCGGTGCGCGCCGCCCTCGAATCCGGGCTACTTACCGTAGACTCCGAGGCGCGTGACCGTAAGGTGCGTCTGGTGCGCGAAGAGATGTCGGATTTATACGTCTCCGGCAGCCGCCTGCGTCTGGAACAAGCTTTCCTGAACCTGCTGGCCAATGCCATCAAGTTCAATCGTCCGGAAGGCGAAGTGAGAGTTCGCATCACGCGACTGGACGACGGGCGCGTGGCCGTGAGAATTTCGGACACCGGCGTGGGCATTCCCTCGCGGGATCTGCCGCGTATCTTCGAGCGCTTTTACCGCGTCGACAAAGCCCGCTCACGCCAGGTGGGAGGAACCGGCCTGGGGCTTTCGATCGTAAAGCACGTCGTTGAAAGAATGAATGGGACGGTTACTGTCGACAGCCAGGTTGGCAAAGGGACAACATTCCAGGTTCTCCTGCCCGCCACGGCAAAAGTCGGGCGCGTAGCCTAGCCACAGCACGCCGTTGATAGTAACGCGATTGTAACTGGATGTTCATGACAATATCACTCCGCGCTTGCTAAAGTTGGTGCTTGTGACGCCATCCTCCCAGCCCTTTAAAATCGAGTCGGTAGACAGCCCAGGCGGCGCGAAGATCTTCAAGCTTTCGGGACCGCTTACTATCCAGACGCTCTACGATTTCCAGCAGATGATTCGCGATGAAACTACCAAACCGATCATCGTGGACATTTCGCAGGTCCCTTACATGGATTCGGCCGGGCTCGGCTGCGTAGTAAGCGCCTTTACTTCGTGCCAGAGAAATCATCGCGCGTTTGGAATTACCGGCCTAACCGACCGTATAAGAACTCTGTTCGCCGTCACGCACGTCGACGGCATGCTTCCCGTCTTCGATTCACTCGAGTCGGCGGAAGCAGCAGTAAAGTAATCCACCCTGTAAAGCATTTGTAACTTGCTGTTCATTACGGGATAACCATCCCCTTCTAGTCTTGTCTCTAAGCTGATTTTGACTGTGTGCGATCCGTTGGGGATGGGCGCGCTCAGATCGTTGGGCAATTCCACCACACCAATTAGGAGCTAGATAAATGATACGAATCCACGAGCGAACGGGACGCGTGCTTATAGCCTGCCTGTTGAGCTCCATCATGCCGCTTTCGGCGGCCGACAATTCGGCAACTGTGGCCCCGTCGGCCCAGCCCACTGAGATCGAGCAGCTCAAACAAATGCTGGCCGATCAGCAGCGGCAGATCAATGAACTCCGGCAGGCATTGGCGCAGCAGCCGAAGACGGACACCGATAGCAACGTTTCGGTATCCACCGGTTCTTCGGTCATACCGCGAATCGATCCCACGCCGGTCAGCAACTACCGCAACCTGGGTCAAGTAGCCAGCACCACGGCAATCCTTCCGCACGCGGCCGTCAGAGCCGCCCTCCCCGCGATCCCTTTGCCACAAGGGACACCTAATGCAACAGGCTCGTCCAAAAATCCTTGCGAGGCAGATGTTGACAAGACCGTCCCAACCTTCCTTCGGCTCGGCAACGTCTGTATCGTGCCGATCGGGTTCATGGATTTCACCCCGTTTTGGCGCGACAAAAATGCCGCGTCCAGCATGGGTTCCAACTTCGGGAGCGTCCCTTACAACAATGTTCCCAACGGTAACCTGTCGGAACTTCATTTCAGCCAGCAAAACTCGCGGCTCGGTTTCCGAATCGACGGCGACTGGAAGGGCACCCACTTTATCGGGTACAACGAATTCGACTTCAACGGAACCAGCGGATCGACGAACCTGGCGGTTTCAAACGGCGCGATCGTTCCACGCCTCCGGCTGTACTGGGTAAATGCGCATAAGGGTAAGGTCGAGTTCCTTGCGGGCCAGAGTTGGAGCATGCTCACGCCCAACCGCAACGGAATTTCCGCTTTGCCTGGCGATTTGTTTTACTCCCAGGTCATAGACATCAATTACACGGCGGGTCTCACTTGGACGCGCCAGCCCGGCCTACGCGTCCTAGTCCATCCGAATAAGCATGTGACTTTCGGTTTTGCGGCTGAACAAGGCGATCAGTACATCGGTGGGTCGGCTGGCGGCTCCCCGATCGTGTTGCCCGCCAATCTTTCGACACTTATCTCAACCCAACTCGACGGTGGGGCGAACATCAGTGGGGCCAGCTATTTGGGACAGCCCACGTTCACGCCGGACTTCATCGCCAAGGTCGCCGTCGATTTCCCGCGGGTGCATTTCGAAGTCGCCGGCATCGAGTCCAACTTCAAGACCACCAGTCTTTCGGCACCCTTTGTATCGCACACCACCACGGGCGGCGGACTTCAGTTCGGCGTGAATTTCGCGCTCACGAAGAACATCCGCCTCATATCGACCAACTTCTTTAGCGACGGCGAGGGCCGTTATCTGTTTGGGCAGGCCCCGGACTTGATCGTTCGGGCCGATGGTTCCCTCAGTGCCGTCAAGGCCGACGGCACTGTCGATGGCTTCGAGGCGCGAGTTGCGCCACGGACCCTCTTGTATGCCTACTACGGCGGGGATTACATTGGACGCAATGTCGCGATTGACACCAACGGAAAGCCTGTCGGCTATGGCTACGCCGGTTCGGCCAATAACCAAAATCGTGTCATCAACGAAATTACATTTGGATTCAATCAGACCATGTGGGCGAGTCCCCGCTATGGTGCCATCAATGTAATGGGTCAGTATGAGTGGCTGTCCCGAAGTCCGTGGTTTGTCGCGGCCGGAGCCCCCAAAGGAACCCACGACAATACCATTTACTTTAATATTCGTTACACGTTGCCGGGGGCGATGCCCAACTTCTAAGTCCATGATTATCTAGCGGATACTCGGGCTATCACGGGGATAGCCCGAGTCGTAATGGTTCTGTAATAAACACTTGGTTAAATAGGAGAGCATATGATGAAGCGAATTGTGAAACAGGCGGCTTTGATTGCCGCCCTGGCGACCGGGGTGGCGTCAGCGCAACAGATTCTGATCAACGCGGCGGGTGCCACGTTCCCTTATCCCATGTATTCAAAGTGGTTTGACGACTACCACAAGAAGTTTCCGAACCTTGCGTTCAATTATCAGTCCATCGGTTCGGGTGGCGGCATTAAGCAAGTCACCGAAGGCACCGTAGATTTCGGTGCGACGGACGGACCCATGAACGATATGCAGCTCAAAGAGTTCCACGACAAGCGCGGCTTTGGTGTCCTGCACTTTCCCACGGTAATGGGTGCTGACGTGCCGGTTTATAACGTCGCCGGCATCAGCACGGATCTCGTTTTCACAGGCGATGCGTTGGCCGGCATTTTCCTCGGTAAGATCACCAAGTGGAATGACCCGGAACTGATGAAAGCCAATCCCGGCGCCAAACTGCCGTCCGCCGACATCGTCGTAGTCCATCGCTCCGATGGCAGCGGTACCAGCTACATTTGGACCGACTATCTGTCCAAGGTCAGCAAGGAATGGGAAACGAAAGTCGGCCGTGGAACCTCGGTCAACTGGCCGGTAGGCCTTGGCGGTAAAGGAAACGAAGGCGTATCGGGTCAGGTCCAGCAGACTCCCAACTCCATCGGATACGTGGAACTGATCTATGCTGTACAGAACAAGATGAAGACTGGCAAGGTCAAAAACGCCGCTGGCGCCACAGTGGAAGCCAGTTTGGCTAGTGTTACCGCGGCCGCCGCGAGTTCCAAAGACATGCCGGAAGACTTCCGTGTTTCGATCACCAACGCGCCGGGCAAGGATGCGTATCCTATCTCAAGCTTTACTTGGCTCCTGATTCCGGAAAAGATCGCTGACCCCGCGAAGAAAAAGGCCATCAAGGATTTCCTGAAGTGGATGCTAGTTGAGGGGCAGAGCATGACCTCGGCCCTCGCCTACGCGCCTCTTCCAAAGGCGGTAGTGGCGAAGGAAGACAAAGCGATCGCGAAGATTCAGTAGTTGAAAAGTTCAATAGTCAGCTAACGATAGTATGGCAGCCACGCCCACCACCGTAACCTCGAGCGCCGGTCCCACGAGACCGGCGCCGGGCTATTTGCAGCGCCTCCGCGGCGGGGACGAGGCTGCCTACATCATCACCTTCATGGCGGCAGCCAGCATTCTGGCGATCACCGGCCTGCTGGTGTTGGAACTTTACACAAACTCGGCCGCGTCGCGCTCGAAATTTGGCTGGAATTTCCTATTCACTTCCACCTGGGACCCCGTAAACGACCAATTCGGCGCGCTGCCCTTTATTTATGGAACAGTGGTGACATCCTTTCTGGCGCTGCTGATGGGAATTCCTCTAGGCGTAGGCGCCGCGATCTTCCTGGCGGAACTGGCCCCGCCGAAAATCTCCGACGGCCTCACCTTCTTGATCGAACTGCTGGCGGCCGTTCCGAGCGTTATCTACGGCCTGCTGGGTGTTTTCGTGCTGATTCCTATCCTGCGCGATGTCGAGCCTTATCTCAAGGCGGCCTTCGGATGGACACCGTTTTTTAGCGGCCCCTTCTACGGAGTCAGCTTATTTTCAGCCGGTGTAGTGCTGGCTGTGATGATTATTCCGTTCATCATTTCGATCTCTCGCGAAGTGATCCTTTCGGTCCCCAACGATCAACGGGAAGCCGCGCTGGCGCTGGGTGCAACCCGCTGGGAAAGTACCTGGGACATCGTGGTGCCTTACGCGAAAAAGGGCATCATGGGATCTATTTTTCTGGCGCTCGCGCGTTCCTTGGGCGAAACCATGGCAGTAACCATGGTGGTCGGCAACGATCCTAAGATTAAAGCGTCTCTGCTCGCTCCGGGCTATTCCATCGCGGCTGTAATCGCCAATGAATTTACGGAAGCTACCGGGCAACTATACACCAGCGCCCTAATCGAACTGGGCCTGGTGCTATTTGCTCTCACCATCCTGATCAACGGCATGGCCCGTCTGATGATCATCGGAGCCGACAAGTACAAGGCTAACTGATATGACGAACCTGCACACACTGCGGCGCAAGACCGTCAACGTTGTGATGTTGACCGTTACCGGGCTCTGCACGCTATTCGCGGCCGGAACCCTGGTTTACATTTTGGGATATTTGTTCGTGCACGGCGCGACTAGCCTCACCTGGGATTTCTTCACTAAGCTCCCCACGCCAGTCGGCGAAACCGGGGGCGGCATGGCGAACGCCATCGTGGGCAGCGGTAAGCTACTGCTACTCGCTTCCGCCTTTGGGATCCCGATAGGATTTTTAGGTGGAGTTTATCTGGCGGAATTCGGCGGAACTACATTTTCGTACATCATTCGTTATGTCACTGACCTGCTGAATGGCGTGCCCTCCATCGTGATCGGCATTTTTGCGTACACTTTGATCGTCCTGCCGCAGAAGCATTTTTCGACGCTGGCCGGAGGCTTGGCGCTGGGCGTGATGATGATTCCTATCGCCGTCCGCAGTTCGGAAGAGTTTCTGCGCGCCGTTCCCAATTCGCTACGCGAGGGCGCAATGGCGCTGGGCGCGTCGAAAGCCAAGTCTATTCTTACCGTTGTGATTCCCGCAGCGAAAAACGGGATCATGACCGGTATCATGCTCAACCTGGCGCGCGTGGCGGGCGAGACGGCTCCGCTTTTGTTCACCAGTTTCGGCAATCGCTACTGGAGCTCGGGATGGGAGCAGCCCATATCCGCCCTGCCGGTAATGATCTTTACATACGCTATCGCGCCCTACGAAGATTGGCACAAGCAGGCGTGGGCAGCTGGTTTCGTCCTGCTGTCTCTAGTACTTACCGTAAACATAATCGCGCGTGCGATACTCGCAAGTAACAAGCACGTCGCTAGGTGATGCATGCAAGCCCCCACACGACAACCTTTTCCCGAAATCAACACTTCTGGGTCCGAGAATGTGCCGCCCATGGATGCCGTTAAGCCTGTCACTGGCCTCACGCGCAAACTCCGCGCGACGGACCTGAATTTCTACTACGGCACCTTTCAAGCCCTGAAGAACATCTCAATGGAGATCTTCGCCAACCAGGTGACGGCTTTCATTGGGCCCTCCGGCTGCGGCAAGTCCACTTTTCTGCGCACGCTGAACCGCATGAACGAAACGGTTCGTAACTCGCGCGTCGAAGGCAAGATTATGCTCGACGACGTGAACATCCTCGAGCAGGAAGTCGCGTATGTGCGCCGCCGCGTCGGCATGGTGTTCCAGCGCTCCAACCCGTTCCCCAAATCGATCTTCGACAACATCGCCTACGGCCCGCGCATCAACGGCACGGTAGCGAACCGCGCCGCGCTGCACGAAAAGGTAGAGCAAAGCCTGCGCCGCGCCGCGCTGTGGGACGAGGTGAAGGACAAGCTTAACCAATCCGCTTACGGGCTCTCCGGCGGCCAGCAACAGCGCCTATGCATCGCGCGTGCGCTGGCGGTGGATCCCGAGGTGCTCTTGCTGGACGAACCATGCTCCGCCCTCGATCCCATTGCTACCGCAAAAATCGAGGACCTGATCTTCCAGCTCAAAGGTAGTTGCACCATCGTAATCGTCACGCATAATATGCAGCAAGCGGCGCGCGTCGCCGATAATACGGGCTTTTTCCTGCTCGGCAACCTGATTGAATTCGATAACACCGCCGTCATCTTCAAGAACCCGGCCAAAAAAGAAACGGAAGATTACGTCACGGGACGTTTCGGTTGAGGATCGGCCGGATGACGTTCGGGAGCCTACCTTGCGCCACTTCATTGAAGAACTAGAACAACTGAAAACCAAACTGCTCGAAATGAGCGCGACGGTCGAGTCCTCTATTCAGCGCAGCATCAGCGCCGTAACCCAGAAGGACCGCAGCGCTGCCGAAGAGGTTTTTCGCACCGAAGGGCGCATCAACTCCATCGAGATCGAGATCGACGAGTTCGCCATCAACCTGCTGGCCCTGAACCAGCCCATGGCGGCCGATCTGCGCCTGATCGTGGCCGCGCTCAAGATCAATACCGACCTTGAACGCATGGGCGACCTCGCGGTAAGCATTGCGGAACGCGCGCTGTCGCTAATGGAAGGCCCGATCATCACGCCCATGATCGATATCCCGCACATCGCCGGCCTGGTGCAATCCATGGTGCGGAAAGCACTGGATGCTTTCGTCCATCGCGACGCGGACCTCGCACGTAGCGTGCTTGCCTCCGACGACGCCGTCGACAGCCTGCGCACCGCCTGCTACCACGAGCTCACTAGCTTCATGGAAAAGGATCCCAGCAACATTCAGCAGGCTCTTAACCTGATGGTAGTGATCCGCAATCTGGAACGCATTGCGGACCACTCCACCAATGTCGCGGAAGACGTGCTGTTCCTGGTCAAGGGAATCGACGTCCGGCATCAAGCGGAAGTCCGTCCCTCAGCCGTCGGTTAAAGTTCAGGCAGCGACCGTCGCAGCAGATGTGAAGAACGCCAGCAGGGCGGCGTTAACCGTCTCCGCTTGAGTCGTGATCATTCCGTGCGGGAAGTCCTTGTAGCTTATGAACGTCCCGTTCTTCAGCAACTTAGCGGTCCGCGGACCGGCGGCGACGTAAGGCACGATCTGATCGTCCTCACTATGGATGACCAGGACCGGTACGTTGATCTTCTTCAGGTCTTCCGTAAAATCGGTTTGTGAAAATGCCACGATGCCGTCATAGTGCGCTTTGGCGCCGCCCATCATCCCCTGGCGCCACCAATTTTCAATGACAGCCTCCGAAGCTTTCACGCCCGGCCGGTTGAAGCCATAGAAAGGCCCTGCTGCGATGTCGCGATAGAATTGCGACCGATTAGCCGCAAGCTGTGCCTGGAGATCGTCGAATACTTCCTTGGGAAGGCCGAGCGGATTGGAAGGCGTCTTCACCATCAGAGGGGGGACCGCGCTGATCAGCGCCGCCTTACTCACACGGCTCTCGCCATGCCGCGCCAAATAGTGCGTTACCTCACCGCCTCCGGTTGAATGGCCGACATGGATGGCATTTTTCAGGTCGAGATGCGCTGTAAGAGCCGCCAGGTCATCGGCATAGTGGTCCATATCGTGGCCGTCGGCCGTCTGCGTCGAGCGGCCATGCCCGCGGCGATCGTGGGCGATCACCCGGTAGCCTTTCCGAAGGAAGAACAACATCTGGTTATCCCAGTCGTCCGCGCTGAGCGGCCAACCGTGGCTGAAAACTATCGGTTGTCCCTTACCCCAGTCCTTGTAGAAAATCTCTGTACCGTCTTTGGTCGTGATCGTCGGCATGAAAGTCGTCTCCTAAATGCTAGTGTGGGGCTTTGCGGAGAGGAATGCGTCACCCAATCGAGGGATGGTCCAGTACTACGAAGGGATACTCTAGAATCCCAAGCCGGGATGGGAGTGCAGGGGCCGTCTAACTCCCCCACGCTATCCTGTATCTCATGATCCGCACGGTCGCGGTCCAGGGTTATCGATCATTGCGCGATTTATTGCTGCCGCTCGGGCAACTAAGCGTCATCACTGGGGCGAACGGAAGCGGAAAATCAAGTGTCTATCGTTCGTTACGTTTGCTCGCAGATGCCGCTCTGAACTCGGTGGTCGCTTCTCTAGCCCGCGAAGGTGGCTTACCGTCGACTTTTTGGGCAGGACCGGAGACTATTGCGCGCGGTGTTCGCCAAGGAACCTACGCGGTGGAACCCTTGGCCAAGCGGACGGTTGCAAGTCTCAAACTCGGCTTTGGGGGCGATACTTACGGTTACAGCATCGATTTGGGATATCCGCCTCAGTCAGCGACTATGTTTGGGCTGGATCCCCATGTGAAGCGCGAGTGCATCTGGCATGGGCCAGTTTTCCGAAAAGCTTCTGCCCTTGTGGATCGCAGAAACAACTTCGTCTGGCTCGCTACGGCACACGATGAAGAGCCGGTCATGCTAACGCAGCACCTCTCTGACACCGACAGTATGCTGGCCAGTGTCGCTGATCCGGAACGAGCTCCGGAGATGCTGGCAGTGCGCGAAGCTGTTCGTGGCTGGCGATTCTATGACCATTTCCGCACTGATTCCGAGTCGCCTGCACGTTCTGCGCAGGTTGGTACCTTTACGCCTGTGCTCCACCATGACGGCAGTAATCTCGCCGCTGCCCTTCAGACGATTCTCGAGATTCGGTCAGACAAGGCGCTCACCATGGCTCTTGAGGATGCCTTCCCGGGCAGCCGGCTTTCCGTGGAAGCGCAGAATGGGCGCTTCGAACTGTTGTTGCAGCAACACGGATTGCTGCGGACACTTTCCGCTGCGGAGTTGTCGGACGGAACGCTGCGTTATCTTTTATGGGCGGCTGCTTTGCTTACCCCCCGCCCGCCGGAATTGATGGTGCTGAACGAGCCTGAAACCAGCCTGCATCCTGACTTACTTCCGGCGCTCGCAAGACTGATACTCGCTGCAGCGAAAAACACTCAAATAATCGTGGTTTCGCACGCATCACAACTTATAGAGGAGCTGACGACTGCGCCCGTTTGCACTCACCTTCATTTAGTAAAAGATTTTGGAGAGACGAAACTGGAAGGCTCTACGCTATTCAACAAACCGAAATGGCATTGGCCGGCCCGCTAGTTCATCGCGCCATACAACCTCACGATTTCAATCACGGCTGCCGAAAGAGCTATTTAAGCTACTTTGTAAATAGACTGCATGCCTACAGAAAGAGCAATCATTATTGGAGCGGGTCCCGCCGGGTTGACGGCCGCCTACGAATTGCTTACCCGGACCGGGATCAAGCCGATTGTCCTTGAAAAAGGCACCTGTATGGGCGGCATTTCCCGCACGGTGAATTACAAAGGGAATCGGATCGATATCGGCGGCCATCGCTTTTTTTCTAAATCCGACCGCGTCATGCAGTGGTGGCTGCAGATGCTCCCGCTGCAAGCGTCCGCAGATGGTCCCGCCGCCATCAAATACCATCGCATGGAGCGCGAGGTGGCGCGCTCGGCTTCCGGCCCCGACCCGGCAGCCGCGGATACGGTGATGCTGCTGCGGTCCCGCAAGTCTCGAATTTACTACCTGCGGCGTTTTTTCGATTACCCGATTTCCCTCAGCAAAGACACACTGCTCAAACTTGGCTTGTGGCGCACGTTTAAGATCGGCGTGAGCTACGTCCAGAGCGCGCTGTTTCCCATTAAGAACGAGTCAACGTTAGAGCAGTTTTTCATCAACCGTTTCGGCCGTGAGCTCTATGGCACGTTTTTCAAGTCCTATACGGAGAAGGTCTGGGGCGTTCCCTGCAATCGCATTAGCGCCGAGTGGGGCGCCCAACGTATCAAGGGCCTCTCGGTCTGGTCGACTCTGCTGCACGCGGCACGGAAAGTTTTCAAGAGCGGCGGCGGTGACATTGGCCAAAAAGGCACTGAGACCTCATTGATCGAACAGTTTCTTTACCCTAAGTTCGGGCCCGGGCAAATGTGGGAAGAAGCCGCTCGCCGCATTATCGAAATGGGCGGAGAAATCCACACCGATTGCCGCGCGGAGCGGCTGATCACGGAAGGCTGGCGGGTCAAGGCGCTGGAGACTACCAATTCGGCCGGCAAGCGCGCGCGTTTCGAAGGCGATTATTTCTTCTCCACCGCGCCCGTGCAGGAAATTATGCGGTCGTTTGACGTGGCGCCTCCGAAGAATGTCCTGGAGGTTTCAGATGGCTTGGTCTACCGCGATTTCATTACTGTCGGACTGCTGTTGCGTTCGCTGAAGATCAACGATGAAACGCCGCAGGGCAAGCAGTTGATCCGCGACAACTGGATCTACATCCAGGAACCGGACGTGCAACTGGGCCGGCTCCAGATTTTCAATAATTGGAGCCCGTTCATGGTGGCGGACTCGGCGAATGTCTGGCTGGGCCTGGAGTACTTCTGCAACCAGTCGGATGAGATCTGGAACCTATCCGACGAACGCATGATCGCGCTGGCGGCCGAAGAACTGAGCAAGATCGGCATCATCGACTCCTCTGAGGTGCTGGATGCAACGGTCCTGCGGATGGAGAAGACCTATCCCGCATATTTTGGCACCTATGATCGCTTCGGCGAGATTCGCGAGCACGTGGACCGGTATACAAACCTGTTCCTCATCGGCCGCAATGGGATGCATCGCTACAATAATCAGGATCACTCCATGCTGACCGCGATGATGGCCGTAGATGACATCATCGCCGGCAAGACAGATAAAACTGGGCTGTGGGAAGTAAACACCGAGATGGACTATCACGAGGAAAAAGAGAAGACGAACGCCCAACGCGGCTGAGCCTGCGTTTAGGGCGTAGCGGCAGGCGGAGGCGGAAGTGCGGGCGCTATGAATAATGTATAAGCTGCCGACAAGCGCGTGCCTGTTCCCACCATTGCGGGCACACTTGGATTGGTTACAGTTGGATCCAAGACCAGCGTGGTGGGCACTACGAAAGTAACGTAGGCGAGATCAACCGGCGGCTCCGTCGAGTTGGGATCGGCGGGAACCCGCGTCACCGCAGCCGCCGGATAGATCGCTCCTCCGACATTCATGAACACCGCGCCTGGCGCGGGTAAAATTCCGCTGGGCGAGGACAACCCGTAGACCATCACGACCACGCTGCCGCCGAGCGGAGCAGGATTCGATGCGCTTACCAGTACCGGACCGCCACCGGCAACCGGCGTATTCACACCCCACAGAATGAGCGGAGGCGGCGGGTCCAATTGCAGAATCACACGTTGGATCGCGGGTAGTGTCGTGCCCGCCGGCGGGATCAACTGCACCGGCTGCTCCCCAACCGCCAGCAGACTCGGAACCTGAACTGTCAAGACGCCATTCGCGTCCACGGTAAACGCCGCCGGTTGCGGTCCAACGGTGAGGGTCCAGCCCGTCAAATCCGCAGGCAGGCCGGTAGTGGCGATGCGTGCAATTCCACCCGCAGGTACGCCCGCCAGACCTGTCACCGCATTCAGGATCGGCACCCGGAGACTAGCTTGACCAGGAGCGGCCGCCGCTACGTTCAGCATATTCGCGGCAGTGACAATCTCGAGCCCGGTGGCCACCGTGATGTAGGTTGTGCCGGGCTGCGCCGCCGGGTCCACGCTGAGATTCAGAATGACCATCTGGGGGCTTACCACCCACTGTCCGCGAACGGATATGTCGCTGGAACCGAATCCGATGGTGGTCTGCCCTTCGGCAAAATGAGTATCGACGCCGCTGATCACCATCAAGGTGTCGGTGCCCGCGATTACTGTATCCGGCGTCTGGTAAAGTTGCGGAGGATTCGCCTGCGGATAGGTGAGGAGCGGCGCGGGTGCGGCGCCCAGCGACTGGAGAGAAGTTTGGCCATCCGGGTTGACTGCCTCCACCGTGGCCTGCATCCCACTCAATGCCGGAGGCTGAAGGATGTCAAGAGATCCGTCGTCTTTGACTGCCAGCACCTGCGCCGGCGCGCCATCCAAAAGAATGCGAGTGGCGGCCGTCAAATTAGTGCCGGTCACGTTAGTTGCCGCCGTAGAACCGCTGGCGGGAAGAGTCACCGCACTGATAGACGGCGCGCCGCTGGGCGTTACTATGAACGCCGCCGGCAGAACATACACGTCCCCATTCAGCCGCACTGCCAGCGCTACCGGCGTTTCCGTTTTGATGTCGGCCGTGTCTACGTACGTTACCAGAAAGCCGTTTTGAAAATATCGCGTATTTTGCGTTTCTACGCTGGCTGCGGAGCCGATGACGCTCACCGTTAGGCCCGGAGCGATTGCGGTCTGGTTGTTCACCGTCGTTCCGTTGGCGTAAAACACCAGTCCATTCCGGCTGTTTGGGAGAAACGGCGGCGAGGGAATCGCCACACCCTGCGGATAGCCGTAGGTCTCCATGGCATAAACGGCAGGTCCGGCGCTGGCTGTAACCGCGAAGTTCAGATTCTTTACGGTTTGGCTGGCCCGGACGGTGATGGGACTCGCCAGGCTCCAGTCCTGCGTTCCTGGAAAGAACTGAGAGACGAAGCCGGTGTTGGCGGCGAAGCTATCTTTCTGCGGATCCGCCGGAGTAACGATGTTGGCAGGTGTGCCTTCTCCGGCTTGGGGCGGAGGCAGTGGATGGACGTAAATGTAGTATTGGTCTGGCGGAATTCCATCGATCTCGTAAGTTCCATCGGGACGCGTCATCCCGCTGACCGCGACGCCGTTCGTAGAAAGCGCCACGACACTCGCAAGGTTGACGCCGGCGCCGGTCGCTGCTCCAAATACCTGACCCGTGATGCTTCCGGTAGAGGCCGCGAATCCGCCTGCCGGATAGAGCAGCGAAATTCCGCTCACATCGTCGGCTGCGAGGGGTGCGCCGCGCGTGGTCGCCCGCGTAATCGCCGTCGACATGGTTGCTGAAGTAAAAGTATGCTGCAGGCCCAACGTGTGGCCGAATTCATGCACCAGCGTCATGAAAAAGGCATCCGTGTAACTGGACTGCTGATAGCCCGCCGCCGTCAGGTCTTTGCGAAGTTGCAGTTTCGAGCGCAGAATCGGCACAAATGTGGTGCCTTTTGCGCTCAGGAACGTCAGGTCGGACGGGAAGGTGAGCGTCGTCTGGGCGATGATTCCCGGCGGTATGTTGTCATCGAACACCACGTCGATCCCAGGCACGGTCTGCTGCGTGGCCATATTCCGCGTTCCGCCAAAGTGAAGCCGCAGCGACGAACTTGCGACGCCGTTCCATACTTCCGCCGCCTGCCTGATCTGGCTATAGATCGCGGTCAAGTTGTCGCCGGGCATCAGCGGCGTGGGCGCTTGATCCGAAATAAAATACTGGACGGTGTTGTCCTTGATTACATTCAGGTCGAAATGAGCCGCGAGTGGTGCAAAAGGACCGGTGCCGCTTGCGAAGAAAACATAGTAGTAATACGCCGACACCAGCGGAGACATCACGGTCAGCGCCACCGCGAGGAGAAGGGCGCGCCGGAGAGTCCGCATTACTTTCCCGCCCTCTGCGCCTGGGCAGCCGTCACCGCTAAGGCTTTGGAGACTTTAGCTTTGAGTTCCGCGAAGGGCATCGATAGGGCCTGGTCGCGAACGGCACGGCCTGATGCATCCAACATCTGTTCGCCTGCCGCGGCACGCGACGCTTGGCGGGCGCCGGTGGTCGTATGCTCGACACTGAACAAGCCCTGCGACATTCCCATTAGCTGCGTCAACCCGGAATGGCTAGTCCATAGAAACAAAACGTATTCGTGGCCGGCCCGGAGGACGGGAGCCCCCGCCACCACCTGTCGCATACCTCGGGCAACTCCGCCTGGAACAGCCACTTCGCTGGCTGCGAGGCCGGATTTGAGAGTCTCCAGCGTCTCTAACTTGTAAACGGTGAAAACATCCCCGCCGCGGGCAACTTCATTCGATCCGGTTACCCTGGCGCGGATGATGGAAGTTGATTTCCGGGCCATGTCGTCCAAAGTCAACTGCTGAAGAATCGTAGCTTCTGCCGGAATCCCGGCAGCGCAGGCAAGAAGCGCAGAGATGGCAATTACCCGCATAAGCTGTTTGGCCGTCTTCCGGAGGAGCACGGCTACGGCCAATTTATAACACTGATAGTAGACGGTTTAGGTGCCTGTACGGTCCGCCTTCTGTGGAGCTTTGACACGCCATTGAGACACAACGAAACACCGGACTGATTCTGAGGCGAATACGGTCACAACCGGGACTGGGACAAGGCGGACGAACCTACCTACGTTGCTGTGGAACAAATTCGGGTCCTTTTGGGATATGACAACGTATTGAAACTTATATGCTGTATCGTGATTTGGTCTGCCCGCTTGGCCATGCGGAACGTCGGGTTGACCTCTCCCCCGCGCTGAAAACTGCCTTGGAACGGTATGTTAGCATTCTGGCGTGAATAAAGCGCTTTAGATGAGAATTTTTACCGGCTGCGCCAACCCATTTGGCGGTAGGAGGATCATAGCCTTTGTAAGACATTGGTTTCTGGCCGCTTGGAGGGGCCTTTTCGAGGGTGATACTGAATCCGCAGATCTAATATGTACGTAATGGTTTGTGGGGGGCGAGCCGATAACTAAGAATCGCTTGTCGGGAGTAGCCCCGACAGATCGGACCGGGGAAGGCCGACGGAACGCTTCGGATTGGCATCGGAATTGCTTGCAAGGTTGAACAGTCATGTGTTACTCTATTTCAAAGTTGGCCAGAGGTACCCGGGCAAAGGTGCCCGGAACTCTTTTCGCTCGCGCTTTCGCGTCGAGTAATCCCCTTGCAGTGGATGGCATTTGATGAACCTTTTTGGTAACCTCTGCGTCTAATCCCATTGACGAAGAGGAAACTGGACGTAGAAAAAAAAGAGACCGGACAAACACAAAAGAGACGAGAGACAGGAGAAGGTAAAATGACAAAGAACGAATTAAAAAAATTCAAAGACATACTGCTGGCGAGACAGGCAGAACTGGAGTTGTTCGTGCGCAACCGTGAAGGCATCGCTATCGAAAAGAGCCCGGACGCTCTTGACGAAGTGCAGCATGCCGCTGAGCGCGAGTTAGCGATCCGCAATCTGGATCGTGAATCGCAACTGTTGCGCAACGTGCGCGGCGCACTGCGCCGAATTGACGAAGGCACCTTCGGTGTGTGTCTCCATTGCGAAGAAGACATCAGCCCCAAGCGTTTGGCTGCGGTACCCTGGACGCCATTCTGTATTCAATGCCAGGAAACTGCGGATCGTAATCAGGCGGACGGCTCGGAGAGCTTTGACGACCTGATGGTCAACGCGGCTTAACTTCCTACTTACTCTAGTCTCTTAATTCGGGCGCGGAGCCGTTTCGGTTGCCGCGCCCGATGTGTTTTCAGAAATCCAGTTAACAACTACTTCGTGAAATAGTAGACGCCGGACAGAGCGGCGAGTATCCCCGCGAACTGGAAGAAGGCTCCGTTGTCGGGCTCTTCCGGAGCGTCCTTCGTAAAGTAGCGCCAGACCGACACAAGGGCGACGGCGATCAGCATGGTTTCCGAAGTCCAAACCCATAGCAATGCGGAGAGCGCAGCGATATAAAGGCGATGCTGCCGGGTCAGCGCGCGAAAGCCTCGGCTCCCGTCGAGCTGCCACACCGGAATCAGATTCATCATGTTAATCCAGGCGCCGACTTTTGCCAGGGCCGTGAATAACCCGGAGCCGGTCACGACGCCAATTCCCATGCAGGCGAGCGCCGCGCCCAAGCCCCACAACGGGCCGGCAAGTCCGACGCGCGCACTTTCGCCCGGCGAGGCCGGATACGACTTAGACTGCACGAAAGCGCCGAAGCCGGGGATAAACATCGGGGAGCTAGCCGCAATACCGTAGCGCGCCAAGGCCATCACGTGTCCCATCTCGTGAACGTAAATCGAGAGCACCAAGCCCAGTCCGAACTTCCAGCCGTAAAGCGCCCAGTAAAGCCCCAGCGACGCCAGCATGGAAAGGAGCGTATTGAGCTTGGTCAAGCCCAGCAGCACCAACTTGCCTTTGGTGAGGATTACCAATCCTAGAGTTTTGAACTTGAGCAGTAGCGCGCCGATGGTTCCGAGGACACCCAGCTTTTTCTTGGAATCGGCGCCGGGCTGAGAAGGAGGCGGTGCAATTTGCAGTGGAGTGGCGGCGGGCGGTGATTGTTCAGGTTGCATCGG